>ERZ1039804.99-NODE-99-length-55001-cov-13.102664_pt1 | contig 55001 bp, 64 predicted proteins | sample MGYA00383089_ERZ1039804 | MGnify/ENA primary metagenome ERZ1039804 (study PRJEB29581, sample SAMEA5548359) | metagenome | biome: marine; feature: coastal; material: water | depth 1 m | study: Short-term variability in the microbial, nano- and picoplankton dynamics...
TAGAAAAATTAACAGATAAAGACAGAGGAGAAAAAGGATTTGGTTCAACAGGAAAGTAATATGATAACAATAGGATATAGTACAAAAAAAATAGACCCAAAGTTTAGAGAGTATATTGAGAAATCGTGTGGGTTAAAAGGTGTTGAAGTAATACCTTTTGAAAACTCTGGTACTCATTCTCTTACCGAAGCATATAATATCATTCTTGAGAAATCAACGAATGATATTGTTGTGCTTTGTCATGACGACATTTATTTTGAAAAGGGGAATTGGGGAAACAAACTAATCAGACATTTTAAAAGAAATCCCGAATATGGAATCTTGGGGGTTGCTGGGTCTACTAAGTTACCAATGTCGGGTAAATGGTGGGAAGACCCTCGTAGGATGAGAGGTATTGTGAATCATGAGCATGAGGGTAAAAAATGGACATCTAAATATTCAACAAGTTTAGGGAATAGAATTGAAGATGTGGTTTTAGTTGATGGGTTGTTTATGGTTCTTAATAAAAATAACATTAAAAAACCATTCAATGAAGAGGTTAAGGGGTTCCATATGTATGACGTGGATTTTTGTTTTAGAAATTATATTGAAGATGTTAAAATTGCGGTTTTATACGATATTAGAATTACTCACCTTTCTATTGGTCAAACTAACGAACAATGGGAAAAAAATAGAGAAGAGTTTGCTGAGAGAAATATTAGGTTATTGCCGGTAAGAATAAAAAAACATATGGATATTAATTCACCGATAAAAGTTTTAATATCGTCATTATTTTTTAAAACATTTACAGGTTCTGAAATGTATGTCTATGAATTGGCGAAGGAACTTATCAAGTTAAATTGTGACGTAACAGTACTTTCAGATATTGATGGTCCACTATCAAAAATTGCGAATAAATATAAAATTAAAACTTTACCACACCACCAACCACCTGGTTATATTATGGGGGATGGTGTTATTGGTTTTAACACACCACAAGGATTTCATAAAACAGAAAAGGGAAAATTATATCGAAATGGTAATTATGATTTTGATATAATTCATGTACAACACAAACCAATAACTGAAAGATTATTACAACTTTACCCTGACCGACCTAAAGTATCTACGATACATTCTGAGATTATCTCAGCAGAAGACCCGGTGATAGATGACACTATAGTTAAATATATTACAATTAGACCTGAAATAAGTGATAAAATTATAAAGCAAAATGGGGTTAAATCTAATAAAGTTGAATTAATCTATAACCCATTAGATAATAATAGATTTAACACAAAAAACACTATAGATAAAAATTACATACTTTTTGTCGGTACAATTGATTATTTACGAGAAAATACTATCAAAGATATTTCAGAATACGCAAAATCCCAAAGTAAAGAATTGTGGATTGTAGGTAAAAATCATTCTAATTACCTTTCAGACTTAACAAAAGAAAACCACGTTAAACATTTTCCCCCGACACACAAAGTAGAAAAATATGTAAAGGAATGTTCTGAAACTGCGGGTATTTTACTAGGAAGAACTACAATTGAAAGTTGGATGTGTGGTAAACCTTCTTGGATTTATCGAGTGGACGATAAAGGTAGTATACTATCTAAGGAAAGAACTTTACCCCCATCAGACATCAATAAGTTTTATTCCTCTGAAGTGGCAAAAAAAATTAAGTCTATTTATATCGATTCGTTAAATGAATGGGAAAACATCTTAGACAAAAAAGATAAGTTAAATAATGAAAAAATGATTTTTAATGGTAGAAAAATCATTCCTGATAATACAAAAAATTGGGGGGACTTAATACCTTATAAAATCATAGATTCACTATTTGAAACTGACCTTAAAGAAGATGATATTTTTAACGTAAAAAAACCATATAAAGATTATAAGGTTTATAGTACCGGTAGTGTAATGGCGTTTACTAAGACAAATTCGATTGTTTGGGGTACCGGATGTATTGATGAGGGTAAAATTGGTCAGAAACCGAAAAAGGTTTATGCTGTTAGAGGTCCATTAACTCGAAATGAACTCTTAAAAAAAGGTATTGATTGTCCTGAAGTATATGGTGACCCAGCATTACTTTATCCAACGATATACAATCCAAAAATTGAAAAGAAATATAAGTGGGGTATCATACCTCATTACATTGAATTTGAATCAGATAAAGACTTAAAGGTTTTAAAAAATTTGGAAAAACAGGGTTTTAAAATCATTGATATATCTTCAGGTGAAAAAGAATTTATTAATGATATGTTAGAGGTTGAGAATATTATATCCTCAAGTCTTCACGGAATGATAGCGGCTGACGCCTATGGTATACCAAATGCCCGAGTAAACATTTCAAATAAACTGATTGGTGGAGATTTTAAGTTTAAAGACTATTGTCTTTCTGTAGATAGAGAAATAGATTTAGGTTATCAACTGACCTCAACAACAACAAAAGAGGAGATTGAAAATTTATATTTAAATACTAGTATCACGTTTGATTCACAACTATTACTTAAAAATAATCCGTGGACATTAAAATAGTAAGTTATGAAAATAAGAATAGACCGTTCAATTAACTTAATACAGGAGGTTAGACTAATTCATTCATTATCTGAATTAGGTTATGAATTTTATTGTAATCATTTAGAATATAACAAACTATTACCGTTGATTAAAAAATTTGATTTGAAAATTCATAATAATACTACTCAAAAAGTTAATATTTCCTTTACTAATAATTTAGAAATAGACCATTCAAAACCATATACTAAATTTTTAGATTACGAATCTCCCTTGGTATTTTCAGAATCATTTATAGATTACTGTTATAATTTAAATAAAATTAAAGAGGATAAAATCTACTTTAGAGGACTTATTACTGAAAGTAGGAATAGAGCAATTAAAAATTTTAAACTAAAAACCACTAAAGAATTAATTATAGATTCTAATAAAAATGGTAGGTCATTCCCTATTAAAAGTTTTGATGAAGATTACTTTATAAGTCTTTCAAAATACAAATTTTTATTTTGTCCTAACGGGGACTTTATATGGTCTTATAGATTTTTCGAATCGATTATGTGTGGTTCGATACCTATAGTTGAGGATAATTATTCACTCTTTGATGATTTTTACTATTATACACTCAATGACAATCTAAACAGTATTACATACAATGATGAGTGGTGTATACATAATTTAAAACTATTAAAAGATAAATTCACATTAAAAAATAAATAAAAATGATAAAAGAAATTGGAAGTTAAAACTATAAAGTGAGATGGCAAACGGAATTTATAAAGTAACAGAAGAATTTGAAGAAAAATTAAGTTATTATACCGGAGCTAAATACGCGGTGACTGTTGATAATATGTCAAATGCGTTGTTTCTTTCTTTATATTATGAAAAACACGTAAATAAGAGTATAAAAGGTAAAGAAATTACAATACCTAATAGGACTTACCCGTCAGTTCCTTGTGAAATTATACATGCCGGATTAAAAGTAAAATGGAAAAAAATTAGTACTGAAACATTGACAGGGGCTTACCAATTAGAAGGGTCTAATGTTTGGGATTCAGCATTAAGATTTACCTCAGATATGTACATACCACATACCCATATGTGTATCTCATTCACTGGTCCATATAAACATTTTAAATTGAGTAAGGGTGGTGCAATTTTAACCGATGACTTAAAAGCTTATCATTGGTTTAAAAGAGCCAGATATTCAGGGAGAAGAGAATGTTCTTACCATGACGATAATTTAGATATGTTAGGTTGGAATTTTTATATGATGCCTGAATTAGCGGCGCGAGGTCTTCTTCTTATGGGACAATTTTATAATATGGATGGTACAAAAAAATCTCAGGAAGACCTAACATTACCTTATCCAGACTTATCAAAATTTAAAATATACAATCAATGAAAAAAGCATTAATTGGATATGGTGGTCACGCACGTGAGGTTATCAGGAAATAAACAAAGTTATTTAGTTATTTAAAAATAAAAATAAAAATATGATATATTGGTTAACAGGACAACCGTCACACGGAAAGACAATTCTCGCTAAACTATTAGTTAAGCATTACGAAAAAAGTTACATTAAATTATTCCATATTGATGGTGATGATTTAAGAAAACTTACTATCAATCAAGATTATTCCGAAGAAGGTCGAATACAGAATGTGAAAACAGCTCAAAAAATAGCTGATTATCTTCACAATCAAAACTTTGATGTGGTAGTTTCTTTAGTATCCCCCTATAGATGGTTAAGGGAAGAATTTAAAGAAAAACTTGGTGAGAACATTAAAGAATTTTACATACACACCACTGAACCGAGAGAAAGAGACCATTATAGAGTTGAGAATTACGAAGAACCTTTAGAAAAATTTATATCCATTGATACCACTATCGACACTCCTGAAGAATCTCTAAATAAAATATTAACTAAAATCAAATAATATGGAAGAATGGAAAGAGAATAAATATGTTGCCTCATCACTTGAATCAAAAGATTCTCAATATGCAATGTTCATTGGTAGATGGCAACCCTTACACGATGGACATAAAGAATTATTTAACCAAGCATTTAATAAAGGAAAAAAAGTGTTAATTTGTATTAGGGATAGTGAAGTTAATAGTAAAAACCCATTCACTCCTGAAGAAGTAAAAAAAAATATTACATCACAGTTTAAAAATGAAATTGAAAATGGTAAAGTTAAAATTATAGTTATTCCCGATATTTGTTCGATTGAATTCGGTAGAGGTGTTGGTTATGATATTATAGAACATATACCTCCGAATAAAATATCGGAAATATCGGCAACTAAAATTAGAACTGAAATGAAAGAAAAAGGTGAATTGTAATTAATAAAGTGTTAAACATAAATTATGACAACAAAAAAAACCAATCAAAGTAAATCAAAATTAACAAAAAAAGAGTTAATTAGTAAAATAATCAAAAAAAAGGGTAGACAAAAATTCTTATCAGACAATCAAAAAAAATATTACGAAATATTAACAAATTCACAAATAACAATATGTTCAGGACCGGCAGGTGTAGGTAAAAGTTATATTGCTATGAAAGCGGCGGTTGATTTATTATCTGACCCAAAATCACCATATGAAAAAATTATAATTGTAAGACCGGCAGTTGAGGCTGAGGAAAAGTTAGGTTCATTACCCGGAGGTTTAGAAGAAAAGCTTGACCCATATATTTTTCCTTCATACTACCTACTAAATAAAATCATAGGTAAAGAGTCGAGAGAAAAACTAAAAGAAATAGAAGTAATTGAGGTATTCGCGTTAGCGTACATGAGAGGTATGAATATAGACAACTCAATTCTTATTTTTGAAGAAGCACAAAATTCAAGTCCTAACCAAATGAAATTACTTTTAACTCGAATAGGTTTTAATAGTAAGTTTTTAATTTCAGGTGACTTAGAACAAACTGATAGATATAAAAATAAAACACTATCAGGACTGTATGATGCGGTTAATAAATTTCAAGATATAGAAGATGTTGGGGTTTTTGAATTTGATAGAGATGATATTGTTAGAAACCCTTTAATTTCTAAAATACTTAAAAAATACGAAGAAGAATAATGAAAAAAGTTGGTATTGAAATAAACGGAGTTCTTAGAGATACCGTAACAAAATTTAAACAGTTATATGAAAAACATTTAATTGATAAGGATGATATTGATGATGAGAAAACATATAGTTTAGATTTGTCGGGTAACACTGAGGAAATTGAGGTAATCACAGAAGATAATTTCAAATATGAAGAATTGAGTGAAGTCACATCTTTAGAACTAAATACTCACTTTTCATTTAAAACTAATGAGGAATATTTTGAGTTTATGTATGAGGACTATACTATGGAATTATTTGGACATGCACCATCAACAGAGTACTCTACATTTAATGATTTAAATGACCTATATTTGGAGTTAAGAGATAGATTAGATTTATCTATTGTTTCCGACGAAATATCTAAATCTAAACCAGCTTCTTTATTTTTTTTAAGTAAGTTTGGTTGTTTACTTGAAAAATTTAGATTTTATAGTAATATAACTTTAGATGATATGTGGAACGATGTAGATATTTTAGTCACATCTAACCCTAATTTACTACTAAACCAACCTAAAGGTAAAACTGTGATAAAATTTGAAACTCAATATAATTCTAATATTGAAAACAAACACACGGTAAAAACCATAAAAGAATTAAAGGTTAAATTAAAAGAATTAATATGATGTTATCAATTTTCGCAGAGGATTACTTTATAGATATTGACAAACTTGACGAATATGTTCAAGTACCGGCAAATATTGAAGTAAAAAAAATAAAAGATGAAAATTCAAACTCCGTAGACGGACAAGACGGTAATACAATTAGTATTGTTAAATATGAAGTTCTGAAACTAATGTTAGAAGTTGTTATGGACGGTAACGAATCTATTGATGAAAAAATGGGGAGTAAAAGTACTGAACTTTCTATCCCATTTAAACTATCGTTTAACACGTTATTAAATAAAAAAATAATCACCAAATATTAAAATAAAATGAGTCAAGAAATAATTTCAAAACTAGAAAATTCAATTAAAAACATTAAGGAAAAAACGTCAAAGTTATTCTTAATAGTTCAAGACACTAAGGGTAATGCTAAGGCATCCGTAGCTTACACTTATAAACTATGTATGTCATTAAACAAATTAGGATATGATTCAATCATGTTATATGAAAAACCTGATTACACACCGGTAGGTAGTTGGTTAGGTTCGGAGTATGAGGAACTAAAACACCAAGTAATTGAAGGTGAAAATTTACAGGTATCACCTGAAGATTTTCTTATTATACCTGAACTATTTGGTTTTGTAATGTCTCAGGTATCTAAATTACCTTGTGGTAAAATTGTGTTATCACAATCATATGATTATATAGTTGACACATTACAACCGGGTGAAACTTGGTCTCAATTAGGGTTCTTTAAATGTATCACAACAAGTGAAAAACAAAAAGAATACGTTAGTGAAATTATGAGACAAGTATCTTACGACGTATTAGAACCTTTTATTAGTGATAAATTTACTAAATCAAAATTTCCACCTAAACCTATCATCGCAGTACACTCAAGAGACCAAAGAGATACCGTTAACTTAATTAAAAATTTCTACATAAAATTCCCTCAATATAGGTGGATAACATTTAGAGATATGAGAGGTCTTAGTGAAGATGATTTCGCTAAGGGTTTGAATGAGTCTTTTGCTTCAGTATGGTTAGACAGTATTAGTTCTTACGGAACATTCCCATTAGAGTCTATGAAATCAGGAGTACCTGTCATAGGTTTAGTACCGGATATGGTACCTGATTGGATGAATGAAGATAATGGCATTTGGGTTAACAATAAAATACAACTTGTGGATTTTGTTGCTGATTTCCTACAAAATTGGTTAGAAGATAATATATCCGAAACATTAATTAAATCTATGGATGAGACGGTTAATAATCTTACAACTGAAGAGTCATTTGATAAAACTGTTGAGGAATTATTCACTGGCTTTATTAACACACGTTTAGAATCATTTGAAACTCAATTAAATAAACTAACAATAGAAACAACATAAAATAATGGAAAATATATTCGACCTATCAGTAATACTACCAATTAAATCGGCCACAGTGCCGTTCTTCTCAGAATATTTTGAGAAATGTATTGAGTCATTAAAAACTCAAAAAACTAAATTTAAAGAATTAATAATTGTACACACTGATGAAACCACATTAGTTGAACATTTAGACTCTTTTGATTTCGGTGAGTTATCGGTAAATCTTTTACCGTGGACGGACAAGCCTAACTATTCGTCACAAATAAATTATGGTATCCAAAACGCAACTTCAGAATGGGTTTCCCTATTTGAGTTTGATGACGAGTATTCTTCAATATGGTTTAAAAATGCATTATATTACTCTGAAATTTATACTGACACATCAGTATTTTTACCAATAGTTGTAGATACCGATGAGAGAGGTCAATTTGCAGGTTTCACTAATGAAGCAACATTTGCGGCAAATTTCACACCTGAGATGGGTATATTAACCAATGAAACCTTAATGGATTATCAAAATTTTCAAATTTCGGGAATGGTTGTGAAGAAATCAGTTCTTGACAGTTTTGGAATGTTGAAACCTTCGTTTAAATTAACTTTTGGTTATGAACTTTTCTTAAGACTGACACATAACTCAGTTAAAGTAATGTCAATACCTAAAATTGGTTACAAACACACAAATCTTAGAGAAGGTTCTTTGTTTTGGGGATATAAAAATAACAATAATAAATTAACACCTGAAGAAGTTAAATTTTGGGTCGAATCAGCAAAAACAGAATTCTATTTTAACGACGATAGGGAGATAAAGTATGAAAATGAAACTGTCTAATGACTCAAACCAAAAATCTGAGTGGGAACACAGAAAATAATAATGTTAGCGGTACTACAATAATTGTAACTGGTGAAACTGAAACTCAAGTCAAAAAAAAGGGTAGAAAACCCACCAAAAAAAATTATTTTGATGTTAGGGAAGAGCAAGCAGTTGTACGTTTTTTAGAGTGTGAATCTTACGAAGAAAAAAATAAAATATATAATGAATTTCTGAGACATCCTTTAGATAAAATGATATCTTCAATAATCAGGAGATACCGACTATATCGTAAAGGAATGGACTTTACTGAAATTCATGGTGATACTCATTCATTTTTAATTACAAAAGTTGATAAATTCAAACCTGCAAAAGGTAAAAAAGCTTATTCCTATTTCGGAACAATATGTAAGAACTATTTAATGGGTCAAATAATAAAGGACCAAAAAGAATTAAATCGAAAAATATCTTACGAAGATATCTCAACTAGTTTAGAAAATAGAAACGAATATGCGTATCACATAGAAGATTATTCCATTAAGTCTGAAGACGTTATTAAGAATTTTCTAAGGGAATTAGAATTATTTATGGAACGTGAAAATTTAAATGATAATGAAATAAAGTTAGGACACGCATTACATGACGTATTTGATAATTACGACAATATCTTCGTTGGAAATGACAATAATAAATTTAATAAAAATGTCATTTTACTATCTCTAAGAGAAATGACTAATTTAACAACTAAAGAGATAAGAGGTGCAATTAAAAAGTATAAAGTAATGTATTACAACTTAATACAACAAATGGTTAAGTAAAATTAAATCATCTAATATTTATTGGTATGGGAAGACCTAAGAAAAAAGAAATTAATTTAAGTCAAGAATCTATTCTGTCTTTATTACAGGAAATTTATAATGAATTAGTTGAGCAAAGAAATACCGCAATTCGCATACAAAACAAAATGTTGTCTATGATGAAAGAACCTGAAGATATGACTTTAATTGGTCCGGTCATTGAAAAACAACAGAAAATAATTAATGATTGTGTTGAAAAAAAGTTAACTCTTTCTAAACTACAAACTAACTTTGCGACCAAATCAGGTCCGTCTGATGAAACTAATTTTACGTTATCGGATTTAGATGTTGATGACGATATGTTAAAAGCATTAATTGATAAAGATACTTCAGGGGATAATACTTCTAAGTATAAAATGTAAAAATAGGTTATATTATGGCGTCAATAGATTTAGGAGTTGGTTATGACGATATTAAGAATAAAGTCGAAGCATCTAAACAATATACTAATTTAAAAAACAAGTATGAAAACTTAGTAGACAAAAAAGTTGAATCCTTTGAAAATTTTAAAGGTGATGTCACACAAAGTTTAGATAACGCCAAAGAAGATGTTAAAAGATTTCAGAAAAAAATAAAATCTCAATTTGACCAACTTCTCGATATTACAAAAATAACCGGAGGCGAAAATAGTCAAACTATTTCATACGCTAAAAAGACTTTACTTCAAGCGGTACGTAATGTTGAACCTAAACTAAAACAAATTATTTTAGAAGAATCCATTAAAGCTGTGGGGTGTGATTTACAACAAACTTATACACCTCAAACTTTATATGTTAAGGTTAAATCTACAGACATATTAAATATCTTAAAATTAGACCCTCAGGATAGTAAAGGTGCTATATTTTACGAAAAAAACCCAATTAACATACAAGATAACCCATTCTCAATGAATAGAGAATTATATCAATTAATACAGGATGGTAACGAATATTCAGTTTTAAATGGCTCACTTTATCGAGGTAAATCAGGTCAGGGATTAATGGATATCCAATATGTAGAATCTAATAATGTAGGAGTTTCAGGTCCTTGGTTCAAAATAACATTACCTAATAGAGTTAATAATGTTAATAAAGTAGGTGAATTTTTAGCCGATTACTATGGTTCTATAAAAGTTGTTGATACCACAAATATTATGGCATCAATTATGGAATCATTATCAGGATTTGCGTCAATCGGATTAGATATTGGGACAAATGAAGTAGAGGATGCTACTAAATTTGAATTGATAATACAAAGAGTTTTAGGTCTTTGTTTTGACAATAGAAAAGAAATTGATGTTAGTGGTATAGCTAAACTATCCGAGTTAAGTGATATTGATGATTCATTTTTTGAATTCACTGATTTAGATTTAAGGTTTATTGAAAGTAGAATACAAAATATTAAAAATGGAGTTGTCGAATTTGAGGGTTGTGGTAATGTTAAAGTGCCGGTAGATTTTAATTCTATTTTTAATTCTTTAAATAATTTGAACTTCGTTGAAGGGGCGGATTTAAATGAATTATCTGATGAGTTAACTGATAATTTAATAAACAACGAATTATTAATGGGATTAAACATTGATGTTAAAGCAACGGTTAATTTTAATTTCATTAAACTTATTGCTCAAGGAATAGTCGGGGGACTTCTAACACCAAAAGTTTTGTTACCCATTTACATAATGACAAAATCTTTAGGTCAAACTGTTGACGAAGCGGTAAAATCATCCGTAGACTTCATTAAAAATTTCCCAAAATTTTTCGCTCAGGTAGTTTCTAAAGTGGGAGCAATATTTGTTGAAGAATTATTTAATATAATAAAAAGAGACATTCAAAATTTAATTGAATCAATAGTGACTGATTTAGCTCAAGAGTTCATCGCTAAAAAAACGGCGATGATACTAAAACTAATACAACTAATACTAATAATTGCGTCATTTATTAATGATTGGAGAAAATGTAAGAGTGTTGTCGATGAGATTTTAGGATTACTTAATCTAGCCGGAAGTCTAATACCGGGAGGTAGCATACCTTTGCCCTTATTATTCGTATCTAGATTGTTAAATGGTTATTCTGAAACTAGAGCATTTATAGGAACTATTGAAGAATTACAGAAATTAGGTATTCCAACAGGTGACTTACCTGACGGAAGTCCAAATTTAAGTGTATTAGCCATGTTTGGACAAATGAAGGCAATGGCCAAGGAAGAAATTGAAAATAATAAAGTACAAATTGCCGTTGGTCCATTAGTTGTTTCACCAGCAGGTCTCACAATACCGGCTAACGCATTTGGTAAAAAAGTATAAATATGATGAATAAAGAAGACTCAAGTAAAATCGTAAACATTATTAAAGATTATAAATCATCCTCTAATTCAGAGTTAACATTTGTTATGGATTTTATTCAAGAAGATTTTACAAAAACTAAAGAATCATTATTTAAATTAACTGAACATTTAGATAAACTAGAATCGACTTATAATTTAATTATTACTGAATATCAAAAAAGAAAAAATAATACTTAAAATTAAGAATTATGAATAAAAGAAAAAATAATCAAATTATATTTCCGGGTAGAGTTTTAAATAATCAAGACCCTATGATGTTAGGTAGAATACGAGTTATGCCTGAAACCGGGAAAGTATATGATGATATTACAGCGTCAGTACCTAATTGGGACGAAAGTACTGATGTATGGTCATCTAAAGACCCGTTAATTTTCTTACCGTTACTACCTTTTTATTTTAGTCAAACACCTAAGGTTGATGAATATGTACATATAGTTTATCAAGACAGCCAAATTCTTTTTCAAAATCAATTTTATATCCAAGGACCTTTTTCATCTCCATTAACAACTTCGTTTGAAAATTCAGAAGGAGCTAGAAAGTTTCTAAGTACAGGAGATAGACTTAAAGGAAGTTTATCGCTAAAAAATAATGAAGGTGAATATCGACAAAAAGAAAGTAAAGGTATATTTCCTGAACCGGGTGATAATGCTTTATTAGGTAGAGGTAGTGCTGATGTTATAATAAAAGATAATGAAGTACTAGTTAGAGCAGGTAAATCTAAAAAAATTACTAAAGGTCAATTACCTGTTGGTAATCCGTTTAGGTCTTTTTTACAACTAACAAATTTTACAGAAAAACGAGTATCTCTAAATAAAGAAAAAAGAGGATTCCTACAAGAAAATGTTCAAATGGTAAAAAAAATGGTCATTTGGGATATCGAAAATTTAGAAAACACTCAAAACACTTTTAATGGTAGCGTTGGTCTTTATAATGTAATACCTAGTTTGTCAGTCAATACTAAAAACTTTAAGTCGGAATCAATATCTGACCTAACCATAGGAACTAACTACACAGGTCCTTTAGAAGAAATTAAGTTCACATCTAAAAGTTATAATGATGCGGTAAATACAATAAATAAATTTATTCAAGGTGTTTTCAAAGGTTTTATTGATATGCCTGAATACTCTTTCAATAATCAAGAAAATGTTTCTAAATCAACAACATTCCCATTTATTGTAACACCATCTAAAATAACATATAATAGTGGTAACGTTAACCCAACAACCACCACTACTAATCCAATATATGATAATTTCGTTAAATTTTATTCATCTGTAAAAATATATGATAGTATGAGTAAAAGTGGTTTTTATTTAGTTTGGGAAAATAATAACGATAAACCGGTCATAGGTCCACAATCATCAATTAAGAAAACTGAAATCACACCTACCGAAATCACACCACAAGACGTCTCGTATGGTGTTTTAGGTTCTGAAAAAATTTATTTGTTATCCCATAATACTTCGGGTCCAAAAGGTCCGGTATTTTTAAATGACACTTTATACGGTATACCTCAAAAAAGATTTGTAAGTGATGAAAAGAGTATTCAATCGAAAACTCATCCAACGGTTAGAGGAGATGAGTTAATGTCTTTGTTAAGAAAAATATTCTCATATGTTACAGGTCATGTTCACCCTATAGGTCCTGCGCCACCCGTACCTGTTGCGGCAGGTAACGGACAAACAACCGCAGAAATTAATCAAATATTGGCAAATGTGGAAAATACCATTTTAAATCAAAATATTAGAATAAATTAATTTTTTTAGATTTTAGAAAGAGAATCCTTTAAATCTTTATTTTAATAAAAAACAAATTTAAAATGAAAATATCTCAGTCATAAAGGTATAAATGTATTTTTTAGATATTTATAATAAAAAGTTTTAAATGTCAATTAATAAATCGTACTTTAATAAAAACAATACCATAACATCTAATAGTTTTGTTAATACCGGTAGAAACCCCGTAACTGAACTGTTTTTCGGTAGAGTTTCAACGTCACAATATCCAAATGGTTACAGTAGATTTATATTTGATATAGACATGGACCTTTTAATGTATAAGGTTTATGACGGTACAATTACAATAGATTGTAATGACAAAATAACCCACACACTAAAGATGACTAATACGTCAACTTTTGATTTGGATTTACTCAACACTAGAACATCACAACAAAGATTAAGGTCAACATCGTTTGATTTAATTTTATTTAGAATACCTAATTTAAATAATACAATACAGGTATGGGATGAAGGTGTTGGTTATGATTTCGCCGATTTAAAATATACGATATCTGAATCAGATAAAAATTATTCTGTGAGACCTTCTAATTGGTTTGAAACAACGACTATAGGTATATGGACCGAACCGGGGATTTATAATAATAAAAATACTGGTTCTTTTAATTATAATAATTTAACAATAGTCGATACTCAACATTTTGAATTTGGTAATGAGGACATTAGTTTTGACATGACGGATGAAATCAACAACATATTAAATGGGTCATTAACTAATTATTCAGGTTGGGGTGTGGCTTACAAACCTCAAATAGAAAATCTGACCGGCCTTACAGACACCTACGAAGTTCAATTTTTTACTAGACATACCCAAACATTTTACGAGCCATATTTAGAAACCAATTTTAACGATTTAATTCAAGACGACAGAAATAAATTCTCATTGAATAAAACCAATAAATTGTATCTATATTTATTTGATGAAGGTAAACCGATTAACTTAGATAGTTCACCATTAGTTGATATATTAGATTACGATGAAAATCCAATTAATGGGCTTACAGGTTTAACTTCTTGTCAAAGAACTAAAGGGGTTTATGAGGTAACAATACCCCCATTAGTAGGTTATAATACGGTTTGTACATTTTCGGATAAATGGTATAATATGAAATTGAATAATACCTCAATACCTGATATAACCAATGAATTTGTTTTATATCCGTTTTCATCTTCAATACAAATAGGTACAGAATCAGTCGAACCAAAAATTTATGGTTTCGATTTTTACGGGTTAAAACAGGATGAAAAAATATTAAATACTGATGTGAGACGAGTTGGTGTGATAATTAAACAAGCTTACACAACTAATAAACAGTTACCTAATGTGGACGCCTCATATAGAGTTTACGTTAGAGAAGGTCAAACTGAAGTACAAGTTCAGGATTGGACTAAACTTAATAGAACACCTAATGATTATTATTTTATTTTCGACACAAGAGATAAAATACCTAACGAATACTTTGTAGATATTAAAGTTGAAAGTAGTGGTGAAATAAACACATATAAAAGAGAAATTAAATTTCAAGTGGTTAATGTCAAGTAATTAACTATTTATTAAAAAAAAGAAAAATGGCAAATAGATTTATGACAGGTTCAACCTGTGGAAACAACGTAGTAATTGAGTTCATCGGTCAAGATGTACCAATAGTATTAAATAAAATTTATCAATTATCCGATGGTAGGTGTATTGAATTAACCGCAACAGGTTCAACAACAAGTGATAGTTTAACTAATTGGTTCTCTTATGGTCCATTTGACGATTGTGATGATTGTTTAGCCCCTTTTAGTGGTAGTACAGGAGGTAATAATGGTGAGGTTTGTGTTATATGTTCAGGTGAAACATCTACAGTTTTACCACTTAAACCGGAAATGACAAATAAATTCGGTAAAACAGTTCAACAAATAAACGCCGTACTAATAGGTGGCAATGGTTTAAATTCGTAATTATGATAAAAGTTAAATTAACGGAAAAAGATTTAAATAGAATAGTTAAAAAAGTATTAGAAGAACAAAGAAGTGATAGATATATGTTTTTTTCTAACCTGCAACAGATTAGAAGACAAATGGATATTATGTTAGAAATGGACCCAAAAATGATTGAGGGTGTTTTAGAGAACGGTCATGATTGGGCTCAAGACCATATTGCAACCGCTAAAGAATCTATAGACCAAGTTTTTGATTTTTTCATGAATAAAGATAAAGAGGTAGATGTGACGGTATCTGATGATGGTATGATGGAAGGTAAAAAAATAAAACATACCAAAGAAGAAGTCGATGAATTGATTAAAAAAGGACTTTATCACTCACCAATAAAATCTTTAGTTGGTAATACTAAAATGAATAAACCTATTGGAACTATAACTACTTTAGGTAATATAGATATGTCTGAAGGTGAAACGAATGAAGGTAGAAAAAAGAAAAAGAAAAAAAGTAAGAAAAAAACCGGTACACCACTATGTTCAAGAGGTAAAAGGTCGGCTAAAGCAAAATATGATGTATACCCTTCTGCTTACGCTAACGGTCATGCGGTTCAAGTATGTAAAGGTAAAATAAAGGGGTTGGACGGTAAAAAGAGGTGTTCTTCACCTTATTGTTAAGATAATTTTCTTAAAATATTTTCAGTTAACTTATTAATTACCTCTTCTTTATCCAAAGAAACGTCATCAATAGTTGGGATAGTTACATCTTTAAAACTTTTAAGTTCTTTTTGACCTAATGGTGGGTCTAATAAAAATCTTTGGTTAATCCAACTTCTTAATTCGTTTTCAACAAAAAATTCGGGTACCGGTTCACTATCTTCCTTACCTTCCGCAATATCGGCTATATGAAAGGCAAACTTTAATTTATTCTCTTCGTTCATTAGGTTCATTAAACCGTCACTTATAAAAAATATTTTACTGAGTGGGTCACCAGCACTAAATATATCTCCTTCAGCATAACCAAATAATTTAATAATTGTTTTTGACCACCAAGATTTATATGTTGGTGTTTCTTTAAGTGTTGGTTTTAATATTTTATTAAAAGCTCTCATACCTGAACCAATCATACCCGCAATGGCTATCTGAGGAATAAACCAAGGTAATAGACGTATAAAGGCTTTAAACCCACCCTCACCTATATGATAACCTAATCTTTTATTTTTTGCAACTTTAACAATTTCTCTAAGTTGACCAAACGTTATAGGTCCTTGAGCGTCACAGTAATTTTTTACATCACATATACTTTTAATTACTTTACTAGAAGGAGAAACATTTTTAGAACTAACATCAGTTTCGTTAAGTCTTTTTATTCCAACATACTCTTTTAAAATATTTTTCACTATATTTTTATCTATAGATTCTTTCTTGTAGTTTTTTACTTTAATACGAGTAGGTTTTTGACCTTTACCTTTTTGAGTGTCTTTTTTTTCTTTATTTCTTTTTCTACGACAAGCTGAATCTTTTTCTTTCTGTGACATTTTACCTGCGACACCAGCCCCTCTACATACAGGGTACCCTCCTTTGTCAGCGTCTCCACGGCCGCATGGTGGGTGACCACCACCTTTTTTCTTTTTACAAATATTAACCCAAGGACCCTTTGGTTGTGAGGAACCTTTCTTTTTTTTCTTTTTACCAAACCATACCGCCAAGTCTTCAGAGATTATATCTTCAGTAATTTCAACCCATTCATTAACATTATCATGAAATTTATCTATAGGTCTTTTTATTTTTATACGTTTTCTATGACCAATTTTATGGTTAATGTCATCATTTTCATGTTCGAAAGGTTCTGTAAATGGTGCTAAAAATTTAGATTTCCATGTTCTTTCCACATCCCTTAATGGGGCTGAATATTCACCACCTCTTGCAACACCACCTCTTTCGTTAATACGTACTTTTTTCATAATAATCTCTTTATTTTAAGATTTTAAATATCTATACTTTATTTATAAATATAATGATAATTAGTTATGAATGAAGATTTTGGAATATTATTTAACTCAATACCCCTTAACACAGAAGAACACTTAGAAGTGTTAATAGATACTATGGACGAATCAAGAGCCATATACTTGTTACAACAAGCGGTAAACCACGCATTTAAACAAGGCGCATTTACATTAGGTGAAAGTGAAGTTTTAGGTAAAGCTATTAGAATTACTTCGTTACCACCATCCACTGAAGAATAAAACCATTAATTTATTTTATTATTTGATTTTTTTTTAATATATTTGTATAAATGTAAATAAAAAAAAATGAACTTAGAAATAATATATTCAGCTGGTTTAGCAATAATATATGATAAAAAAATATTATTACTACAAGCCTCAGAAAGAAAGTTTGGTAAATCATATGGTTTACCAAAAGGAAAATTAGAAGATGGTGAAACTAATTTAGATGCGGCAATTAGAGAAACTCAGGAGGAATGTGGGGTAAACGTACCAACCAATATGATAGATAAAAAAGAACATTATTATTCTTTCATATCTCGTAAACAAAAATTTAAAAAAATTGTAACTTATTTTATTGTTAAAGTTGATAATTTATCTCAAATAGGTTTAGATAGTATTACTATCCCAAAAGGTCAATTACAAATTGAGGAAGTACAGAATGGTATGTTTTTTGATTATGAAGAATGTTTAGAGGTGACCGCCAAATCTCAACTAAGTGTTATTTATAAATTACACAGCGATTCTTTAATTTAAATTCATAATAATTTTGTTCATATATAAATAATCATTATATTTATGTTAATAAAATGTTTCCTTAAAATAATATAACTTAAAAAAATAAACAAATGTCACAAATTGAAAGTATACTGTACGAAGCACATTCCTTAGGAATTAGAAAAGAAGTAATTGAAAAAGTTAGAGAGTATCAAATAGAATGTAATTCTAAAGGTATATTTTTCAAACAATTAGACTCTTACGAAGAAGTGATGAAAAAAATGAAAGAAAAAAATGAAATTAAAATCAATAGTTAAATTATGCAGTACATTATTAATAATATTTTCATTATATAGTTGTGGAATTGGTTTTCAATATACAACATTAAATCATGTAGGTCATATTGATGGTATTTATTCATCTAAAGATTTTACAATAGATACGTTAAGTGAGTTTCAATTTAGAAATAAATTAAGAACAGATTTTAATTTCAGGTACAACTTCGCACAATACGCATTAAGACAACCTAATTCATTTGATTGGAATAATCCGGTATTGGGTAATAGATATAATAACTACCACCCATATTGGGGGTATAGTTTACATTGGGATAGAGCTCAAATGTGGAATGATTGGGTTTGGGGTTATAATTACTTAACCCCTTATAGATGGAGTCCTTTTGGTTATCGTAGATGGGGTTATAACAACTATGGTTGGAACAATTATTACGGATGGAATACCCACTATGGTTGGAACAATTATTATGGATGGGGTAATTACGGACAAAATACTTGGTACGGAAGACGAGGTAGAAGTAATGTGTCGTATATTAATGGTCGAAGAGGTACCACTATAATTACACAGGATAGGGTAAGACAATCTTCTAAACGTAGAACCAATACAAATACAAGAGTAAATAATAATCGTCCCGTTATTAATAATAGACCTAACAATAATATAAGACCTGTTAGAACTAACAATAATATAAGACCTGTTAGAACTAACAATAATATAAGACCTGTTAGAACTAACAATAATACAAGACCTATTAGAAAGAAATCTAATCGTAAATCAAATTAAATTATAGATTAATTTGGTATAACCATATATTTGTTTTATATTTGTTGAACATTAATACATAAACAAATAATAAATAAAAAAAATATGGACAACAAAGAAATTTTAGTAAACACAGGTTTAGATTGGAACGTTAGAACAGAAAAAACTCAAACTTTGAGTGGTATTGAATTAGAAAACAAAGTTGCATTAATCAGAGAGGACAACAACAAAGTATTGGGTTTACACTCTGATAGTTATGGAGTTTATCAGAATAGTCAATTAGTTGACCTAATTCAAAGAGTCTCTTCTTCAACCGGTTTAGACATTCACAAAGGTGGTGAATTCAGTGGTGGTAAGAAAGTGTATATCCAATTAAAAAGTGATAACTTAACAATTGGTAATGACAGAGTTGAAGGTTTCGTAACCGGTATTAACAGTTTTGATGGGAGTACGTCTTTGGCTTTCGGTAACTCTAACTTAACAATTAGTTGTACAAACACTTTCTTCGCGGCAATGAAAAACCTTTCAAAAATTAGACACACTAAGAATATAGAGCTTCGTGTTGACGACATCTGTCGTGGTGTTGATAAGTTAATCGACGACGAAAAAGTAATGTTTGAGAAGATTAAAAGAATGTCTGAAACAGGTATGGGTACCGTATCTAACGTCAATAACGATATAACAAATAGAGTCGTTCAACAATTATTTGATGTTAATATGGATGTTGATTTAAATAACTACTTAAATAGTGATATGTTATCGACAACTAAAAAGAATAGAATTTCAAGATTCTATGTAGACCTAAACGGTGAACTTAAACAAAAAGGTGATAATCTATGGGGATTGTTTAGTGGTGTCACAAAATACACGACACACTCATTATCAAAAACTGACAACTCAGAGAAAAAATTGTTCGGATTGTACGGGAAAAAAGAGAGACAAATATTTCAAGATATTTCATCACTAGTTTACTAAATCATAAAACCTCACAGAAATGTGAGGTTTTTTTTTATATAAGTCCACTATTTATTATAAAACTTAGTAATGGGAAAATTTATTATAACAGAAGAGGAGAAATTAAGGATTCAAGGATTATATCCTCAACTTAATAAAAAATCAATTAACGAAGAAAATCAATCATCCCATTGTACAGGAAATAATACAGTTGACCCTCCTGAAATCATATCTGTTAGACAGACTAAAACCGCAACATCATATGGTTTTATGGCATACATTTATTTTGGAAGTACTAAATCAGGAACCAAATCATATGAAGATTTACTAACAAACTTAAAGTCCAAAGTATTAAATCTCGCAACACCACAACAAAAACAAGGGTTAAGTGATGGTAGACTCGAGTTAAGTATTGTTAAAATATCAAACGCACGCTCTTCCGCAAGTAATTACTTAAATGGTCCTTTAAATCCCACTAATTGGAATAATGGGTCTAATATAAGTGGTGGTTACGAAGGGACTGTACCAAACATTAAAGTACCAATAAAAGATTCGTCAAATAAAGACTGGATAAACAATGAAAAATATGCTAAAAATAGGTGGAGTAATTTCGCTAATTGGGCTAAAGAAAGTGGTAGTAAATTTGGTATTAATTTTGAATCTAATATTAGTCAAGTAACTCCGGGTATAAGGATAACGGATACAGGTGGGTGTACTGATGAACAAAGGGATGTGCAAAAATATAAAAACCCGGGCCAATATTTATTTATGTCAGGTGTAGTAAAATTTAAAAGAAAAAAAGTACCCGAAAGAGATAATACAGAACTACTTGAATGTGCTGAAGGCCTTAAAATAGTTGTCGGATTTTTTAGTGAACCGGTATCAATAAATTCACAGGTTACAATGAAAAAAAATAGTAGAACTCATGAATGCGATTACGCAACATTTGACGTTTATTGTAATAAAATACCTGTGGGTACCGCAAACATGAATAATGATAAACAAAGACGTAGTGAAAGTGGTAATAGGAAAGCTAAAGTAGGGTTAAATCAACAAAATGTCAAACACGTACCACCAAATTCTAACGGGGGTACAGTATATAATATAATTTCAGTAGATGGTGAACTATTAAAAAAGGTCATATCTAATACTGAAAATGGGTTAATTACGATTACGATGAAGGGAACCCCTGATACATTAACACGAAATGGTAAATATCATGGTGACGCTCCTATGGTAGCGGCATTTACAGAAACACGTGATAAAATTAGAACAGTATATAAATCTAATGAACCATATAAATCAAGTGGAAGTGGGAAAACTAATGATGTTTCAGGGGCAGATTTCCAAACTATAGCAAGATTCAATCCTTGTAATAACGTTAAATCTAATTAGGTTTAACCCAAAGGACTAAAGTAGAGTACTTGAAGTTGAACGTGTATCCGTCCTCCGATTCTGAGATATCACCACAACTCACCGCACCTATAGTACATCTTTTACTTAACATAGCACTGTTATGACCTTTTGAACTTTTCCAAGACGAAAGTATTAAATCAGATATTTTATCAATAGAATTGTCGGTGTAGTATACCTTATTTACGTTTTCGCATCCAACGATATAATTCTTATCTGAAAAAAGACGTATTCTATCCGTGAAACTTGGTGTTTTACTATTTTCAGTATGACATAGTTTATCATTCTTAACCATATATTCCGTATGTACTTGAGTTGATTTATAAGTGGCGTCGTCCCACTTTAAAGTATTAAGACCTTTTTCAACTCGGTATTCATTTATTTTTTGAAACAATAACGACTCTAAATCTGTTTGCGAATACACATTTAACGTTAGTACTGTAAGTAATATAGATATAATTTTTCTTTTCATATAACAAATATACAACAAATTATTTAAAATAAAAAATAAATGTATTTCTAAATTACTGTTCTTATTTATTTTATCTATTTAAAGTATTTATAAAAAACAATAATAAAACCATGAAGAAATTAATAAAAAGAATATTAAGGGAATCGACTGATTTAGATAAGACCCTTAAGGGTAAAGACCTTATTAAACATAATTTAGACCTATCTGTAAAAATTAATGATATGTATGATTCTTCACAATCCGGTAAAAACATAAATAGAGTAATTATTAACAGACAAAATGGTAAGACAAATTTGGATGAATTAGTTTGGTTTATAATTGATGAAGTCGATTATAAAAAAGACAATGATTACTATAGAATAAAAGATTTAATATTGGACCTTAACCGTTTGTATGGGGTATCTTCCGAATTAATTAGAGATGTTCGCAAGGTTATAAATTATAAATCAGGTTACTTAAGTAAAGTTAAAAGTGAAAAAATTAGCGATATTGGTGAGGATAGTCGAAGTGACTTGAGATATGATATAGTTTCTCGTGGTGAAGATTTTTATAATAAAGCATTAAACGATGTGAATATCATCGATAAGATGATTGATGACCGTGACTATGAGGAATCTTTTATATACTCATTACCCTTCGATAAAGATTTAATTTAATAATATTTGTCTAACTCAAATTTAATACCTATATTTGTCTAAACTTATAAAAACAGATATATGGTAAATTGGAATGATGAAACAATAGAGTATTTCAAAAAACAGAATAAACCCGGTTGTGAAGGTCAATATATTAGAGAACTTTCCGATTTCATATACTCGAATTGTACCGTAGAAGATGGTGAAACGTATCAAGACTTAATCGAAGATTTAATACTCAAAACCAAACGATAAGTAAAAAATAGTAAAATTATGAATATAGAACAAATTAACCAACTAGTAGAAGAATTCCCTAACGATGCTGAATTAGGTGAAGCCATCAGAAAAGTTTATTGGGAAACCAAAAATTTAGAACAACAAAAAAGTCCCAATCAATTAAATATATTTGAGGATGATGAAGATAATAGAGACGACGTAATACTAGGATACGACTAATGAGATTAGCGCTTATAGCCCACGACGGGAAAAAATCAGATATGGTCGCTTTCGTTATGAAACGTTTGGATTTTTTTAATAATAATGAAGTATCACTAGTAACCACAGGAACTACAGGTAAAAAAATAACACACGCCGGTATCGATAAAGTAGAAGCCGTTAATAGTGGACCAATGGGTGGTGACGCCGAAATAGGAGCAATGGTTACTCGTGGTGAAATAGATGGGGTAATCTTCTTTAGAGACCCATTAGATAAACACCCACATGATGTAGATATCTCTATGTTAATGAGACTCTGTGATGTACACAACGTACCACTCGCAACAAACTACCAAAGTGGTCATATTATGGTTAAATATTTTAATAATAAATTAAAATAATATAGAATTAGACTTACGAATATTCTCCTCACCCCATAACGGTTGGAGATTTTCTAATGACCAACACTTAATAAACTCCTCATCACCCATTTCCCGTATGTTAAATGAACTTATAGGTGTAATGTGGTCTACGTGCCACTCCCCGTAATTATCCCACGTTAAATCGTCTGTAAATTGTTAATTAATTGACATAAAAAAAGGTCCCCAATAATGAGGACCTTTTAAGGTTATCTATTTTAAAGTTTTGATTATCTCAATTCTTTTAAATCGAATGTTCTAACACCATCTACAGTAATTCTTCCGTAGAACCTGTTGTTTACCATCTTCTTCGCGTATCTCGTCATAATTCCTTTAATCGGAGTGAAGTTGAATGGATTGTACATTGTAGGTGTCAATTGTAGTGGTACGTAAGGTGCGTAAATGTACCCCGTATCTAACAATGATGTTCCTTTATGTCCAATCAACACTTGATTCGCTGGGAAGTAAGGGTCACGGTACACTTGGTAACGTCCTGCAAGAGTTCCCACTCTTTCAATACCCATGTTATATTGGTCTTGCTCAGGAGACGCGTTAGATACGTGGAAGTATTCTAAATCGTCAAATATAGCTGAAACTTCAGAAGAAACAACAATCCAGTTAGCTCCACCTCTCAAAGTTGATTTGTGAATTTGTGCTGACAATTGGTTAATTGCTGTAATCAAAGTTTGGTTCCAATCTTTCTGAGTGTATGATGTTGTTTGAGAAATTCTTCTCCATCCATTGTAATCCCATCTTAGGTTCCATGCTGCACCTTTTCTAAGGTCTCTCAAGATTTCTCTATCGATTTCAGCCGCAACTTGTTCAGATAATAAAGCTGTTAATTCAGCTTCAGCATCGATGTTATGGAACGCCGCGACATCTTGAGCTAACTCAGGAGACCACTGTGCTCTTAGTTTTCTTTCAGTAACAGATACTGTAACAGAATCCAAGTCGAAAGAAACTTCACCGATTTTATCTTCAAATTCTAATTCTTCGTAACGTCTGAATACAGCCGTGAAAGAACCTTCAGTTGCTCCACTATTAATAGTTGCTCCTGTGTACCCATCTAAAGATGTAGAATTACAATCAGCACATACCGGACAAGATAAATCAACTTCTAAGTAGATACATCCATCAGCGTCACAAACGTTCTTGAAAGAACCTCCGTTACCTGCGTTTGCACCACCCGGCCAAGTTGTAGTAGTTGAAGAACCGTAGTTTACGATACCTTTACCATATTGTTGAGTTACAACTCTGAACAATAATGAACCTGTTGAAACCTCACATGGTTCAGTTGATGCAGATAAACCAGCCGCTTTAATGATATGTAAATCAGCTAAGAAAGCTTCAGTATCCATTTCATTTCCGTCAGGTCCGATTAATTTTCCTGCTCCTGTATCAGCGAATCCACACATTTTAATGATTACTTTTCTTGTGTTTCCTGCTGGAATAACTCCTGCTGATGCAGTGCTTCCTGAAATTACAGAATCAACTAAAGCCCCATTTGACCATGATTGGATTTTTGTATCAGATGTGATAGCCGACCAACGTCCTTTAGAGTAGTCGAATAAACCTGCTGGGTCAAGACCCGGTTCGTTACCTTCGTAAAATAAATCATAAAGGTTTTTAGCGTAAGCTCCTGAACCTTCATAACCTGCGTTAGGGTCACCTGGGTAATTACCCGGAGAACCTACAGGTGCGTAATGGTCACCTGATTGTGTAGCCGTTCCACCTGAGTACCCTTGAATTTTAGGTACAAAGTAAAACAATTTACCAATCGGTAAGTTCATAGCTTGTACTGATACGATATCGTTAGCTAATAATTTAGAGAATACACGTCTAACTATTGGAAATACAACAGTTTCGAATGCTCCCGCTGAACCTGCGTCAGCAGCTTCATTGATTAGGTGAGACGCTTGATTCTCATATAACTGAGCTACGTTCTCTTTTAAGTGTCCTTTAAGACCTTCTAGGAATCCTAATTTATCCCATTTGTTAATAGTATCTTCTTTAATAACTTTTAGGTGTTTTAACCCAATGTTACCAACAAGACCTGATTCTAATAATGCTCCCATTTTTTTGGTTTTTTTATTTTTAATTTATTTATTTATTTATTATAATTTTGACATTAAATCTTTCATTCTCAAGAACTGTGGATTTTCGTAAGTCTTAGATTCAATCAAATTTTGTGATGAACCTGTTGAAAGATTCTTATCGATAGTATTACCGATAGATTCATTCATTGTCTTTGAACTTCCGTTGTTCGATGATAATTCATTTTTAATAGTCTTATAAAGTCCTTTAGATTCTTTAATAGTTTCAACATTATCAAATCTTCTTAAAATGTTAATTTTTTCACTTTTAGAAGTAGAGTGTTCTGTGAACAATCTTGTTGAGTATGCTAAATTGGAATTAAATACAGCCACTTCATTTAATTTATTTCTAAATACATTAAGTGCTTTTCTATATTCCTCATTCTTTTCTCTAAGAACTTGTAATTCTTTGGTATTGGTGTTTTCAACTCTAATGTTTCTTGGTGCCGCTTTTGGTTTATTTAAACCTTTACGTCCCCAATATTTACCATTACCAAGCGTTCTTGACGCTTCTTTTGTTTCTTCTTTATCAACTGATTTAGCTTCTTTAGTTTCGAAATGTGCGTCATCTCTACGACTCTTAGATTTACGTTTTTTAGAACCTTTGAAATCTTTCTTTGAAATCTCTCCGTCTTCCATACCTAAACGTTCATCTTCGTGGTCGTCATATCCTTGACCTTCTTTGAATTCGAATTTTGGTTTACCTGTTCCCTTTTTAGGGTTAACCTTTTTCATTTTAGTATTGAACCCTTTACTGTTAGGTTTAGACCCATACTTAAATGATGGTTTAGACTCTTCTAATGTTTCTTCCAAGTCAACTTCGATAAACTCATCTTCTTCTTCTTCGTCGAATTCGATTTCATACATAATTTGTTCTTCGTCAACTTCATCTTCTTCATCAATGTCATCCATTTCTTCATAAACTTCATCAATGTCTTCAGATTCGTTATCTTCTCCGTATGATGATTCAAAAACTCTTGAAACTATATCTTCAATAGATTCTTCATCAAACGATTCATCATCATCCATATCTTCTTCGTGAACTTCTTTGTCACCTTCTGATACTTCGATATCCTCGTCAAAATCTAAATCTTCTTCCAATTCAATTTCAATTTCTTCTTCACCTTCACCAACAATCATATATTCTTTTTCTTCGTCCTTTAAATTAATATTACCTGCGTCATCTTGTGTTACCACAATATTGTCTTCAGGTCCCATCAAACCAAAAACACGTAGAATTTCATCTTCGTCGTCAATATCGGTTAAGTCGATAGTCTCCTCATCTTCATCATCCATATCCATATCAATACCTAAACCTAGGTCGTCAATGTCTAAAGATAATTCTTTTTCGAATTCTTCGTTATCGTCATCTCCCTCAGAATCTTCAGAACCTTCGTCCTCTAATTCTTCAGTGTCAAACTCCATTTCAACCTCATCATCCTCTTCGGATAGAGATTCTTTTACTAAATCGCTGATTTCTTCCTTCATAGTTGAACGAAGTATTCCTTTTGCATTTTCGGCTAATACGTCCTCTAATCCCTTGATTTGAGTGATAGCGTCTTCTACTAATGATTTTTCTTTTGCCATTTGTTGTTTTTATTTTATTATAAATATACAGTTTTGTTAAAAAAAACCGTTTAACGTGTTTTTAATAATCATAAACCTTTATACAACATAAATATGGCATAACCGCATAAAAAAAGTGTGATTCATAAAAAACCACACTTTTTATTTTTTTATCGAATAAAATTTACTCGATTACCTCATCAATTTTACTTTCAACAATCGCAGTAATTCTCCATTCCATACTATAAGCTTCAAATACTTTAGTCACTTTAGCTTCAACATCTGTAGGTGTATATCCATGTACTAATTTCTCTTCTCTTAATTTTTTTACTTTCCCTGTTTCAGTGTCAACTGAATCTAACGTTACTTTTGCAACAAAATACTTTTCTTCCATTTTTTTAATTTTAATTATTTAATTTTTATTTACCTAAATAATCGTCTAATTTTTTCATTAAGTCAAGCGATTTATTACCTGTTTCACCAACTTCACGTTCAACTTTAATTTTATTCTCTTCTTCTAAGTTTTCATCGTACTTATCTTTATCTTCAGGATTTAAGAAAAGATACGCTCCCGGTGTAGATGGTGATGATACTAAATCAAAACAGATTAGTTCAAAATCGTCTTGGACTTCGTTTTGTTCACCCACTTTTTTAAGTGACCCAACTCCTCTTGATGATATACCTAATGTAACACCCTGTCTAAGATAGTTGGCTGCCATATCTCCCTTAGTCGATACGATACCTCTTTCATGAAACCCCGGAGATGTTAGTAATTTTATCTTACCCATTAAAACGTTATCTTCCCACCATACTTCACTAATTGAATGTGAAACTCTATCTAAATCAATTAAAGATGATTCGGGATGATTTAACTCTGAAAGAGCGATTCCCTTTTCTATCATTTTCTTATAACTTTCAGCTTCCCTCTTTAGTATTTTTTCAGGGTAGGTCCTACCATTTCTATTTGGTGTATTATATTTTTGTAATACGGCGTAAAACTCAAAAGGTTTGGTGTGGTCTAACATTTGTGTTGATTCTTTCAACATTAAACTGTTTCTTTCCTCGTTAGGTGATATGTGACCGGCATCCATCTCAATTAATATACCCGTACCTACTTCATTTTCTTTTAAAATTCTTAAACTCATTATGTTAGTTTTACTTAATAAATATTAACTAATATGCGTTTCTATTAAAAGTTTTTCATTATTAGATAATTTTGTTAGGTTAAATTCAAAATATTTATTATCGTTGAATTCATATATAAATATATTATTAACTATTTCTTTTAGACTTTCTTTTATTTTTCTACTTTTAAAATCTAAACTGTCATCATTTAAAAACAGTGTTATTTCTAAACTTAGAAATGATTTTTTACCTTTTATGAGTCCACTATGTCTTAAATCGAAGTCAACAATAAAGTTAGTTTTAAAAACCTTTTCATTTACAGTATCTAAAACCAAATGTTTTATCCTTCTACTCATATTGAGAACAATACGTTCCCAATTATCATTATTTTCTTTTGGGTTAACCCAAGTGTGTAGACTCAAATATAAAGATTTTAAATCTATTGAATCCACCGTACCATATAGTACTTTAGCACGGTTGTAACCGTTTATTTTTGACGTTTTTCCTTTTTTCATTCATTTAAAATGTGTTTTTGTTTATTTTTAATAATGATAAGTATATTTATGGTTATAGTCAAAATATAAAAAATAATATGGTTAATAAGTTTATATGTTAATAATTAAAGTAGATAGAAAGAAAGGAATTGAAAAAGCTCTTAAACAATATAAGAGCAAATTAATCAAAACTAGACAAAACAAAGAATTATATAAACGTAAGGAATTTATTAAGAAATCTCAAGTTAGACGAAAAGAATTAGATAAAGCTAAATACGTAGAGAAAAAATTTAAGTCTGACAATAACTAATCCCAAAACCAATCTACCTTATTAAAATAGTGACCCGGACCCGGAAATTCTCTAAATATCATAATACCGTTTTCAGTAAGTTTCTCAATATATTTAAATAATTCTTCCTCAAAGTTCTCATCGTGTTGAAGTTTACTGTGACCTTCCCAAGTAGGGTGAACAAATACACTATAATCGAAATTACCATTACCAATATCTCTACCTGACACAATAATTTGGTTAACAGGATACTTACGTTTAACTAACCTATTTAAAAAAATCATTAATTGCCTGGAGATACCGACGTCATCCATGTTTATAGGTTTTCATTCAATTTGGTTAACTTATAATAACCTAATTCTGTGAAAGACTCGGAAGTTAATTTTGTAATAGTTTCTTGAATTCTACTTTTAACGTCATCGTCAGTTTCATCACTAATAATTTTATTTAATGATTCAATTGATTTTACTTTTAAAGTGTCAAATTTTTCTTTTAGTACTTTTTTATCCTCAGTTAGAATTACCATCAATTCTCTCTTGTCACTTTCATTTAATGATTCAATATAGTTTTTAGCTGTTTTATTAACTATTTTAACCATAGATTCGAAAGGTACGTTACCGGAATAATTAGATTCCAATACTATTTCTTTTTGTAGATTTTCAGAAATATTTTTTCTACTTTTTATTTTATCTGTAATATTCAGTACTTTGTTAGTAAATAAACTATCCACATCTTCATATATATTTTCTGATTTAGTATTTGATACCCATTTATTTAAACCCACTAAACTTTTATTATTAATTTTATTTACTGTGTTCTCATATATGGTAATACATTCGTTAATATATGAATTCGCCATATCTTTAGACAAACCCTTTTTAGACTTTAATCCGTCATAAAGATAAAATAATTTACTTACATTTTTATTTTCTAAAACATGTTGTTTAAAGTTTTTAAATTCTTTTTTAAACGTTTTAGACTTATATGACTCCATTAAAGTGTCTTCTATTTTAGATTTTAATATACCAAATTTCATAATTTATTGTTTTTTGTTTTATATAAATATTACGATTTCATTAGTTTTCCCAATTCTTTTTCAATTTCCCCTAAAGAATCGTTACCTTTAGATAAATCTATAAATGAGCTTGAGCTAGTTATGTCGTCATTTTCTAATAAAATTTTTAAATTATCTCTATTAGTTGATTCCATTGGTATTTCACTACCACCTAAGTCACCACCACCTAAGTCACCACCACCTAAGTCATCTGCCACCGTACCACCTTCCGGTGATGAAGGAGGTTCGACCTCCGCATTGGTAGTGTCTCCGGTTTTATTACCGTACAATTTATCGATATTATCGAATACTCCACTATGTGTAATAACAGTTGGTGTATTCATTAATTCAGCCCCCACAGCTTTTTCAACACGTTGTTGTTGTAAATCTAATTTAATTTCTTCGTCTGAGAAACCTAAAATATTTTTCTTAGCCCAAGAAACTGAAACAGGAGCTATCCCTTCAACCGGCATGACCGCATCTTTATATAATAATACCTTTTCTTTCCAAACATCGATTTTAAGTAAATCGGCTTGTGTTGATGGATTTGTTAACCCCAATGTGAAGTTAGATAATTCATCTTCAAAACCTAATAAGAATAAATGTACAATTGCAATTTTGTTTAACTCAGCAATCATAGAGTTTTGTATTCTATTAATGGTTCTCGCAAATCTAATATCTTGTAATGAAAGATTTTTACCTTCACCAACTACCTCCTCAAAACCTAAAAAGGCTTTAGGAACTCTCAATGCGGTTAATAACTTTTTTTGTATGTATTCTATATCCGCAATTTCAGCCAAATTAGTTGCCCCGGGTAGTGTGTCAATTGGGTTAGGAGCACTAGGGTCTCTAACAGGTATAAAGTAATCTTGGTCAACTGCCATTTGATTAAACCTTAAATCAACATTACCATTTTTAGGGTCAGTAACTTGGTCTCTCTTAAATTTGTTGGCTACACGTTGTACATATGGTTCAACATCCTTATCATCCATATTACCGACAAAAACTTTAAAAACTCTTCGTTCAGGTGCTCTTGAAGTTCTATAGATTAACATGGCATCTTCAGAAAGTAAAAGTTGTTTCCAAATACGTCTAGCCTTTTCTAACATAGAAGTACCGTAAGGTAATTTTCTGTCATCACCCAATAATCTAAAATGAGCGACCTCCCAAGACTTAAATTCCATGTCTTTGGATTTCCATTTAAATCTTAAATTTTTATTTTCACTCTTTTCATCCGCCTTTACGTTAGAGTTTGCACTAGTCATAGTTCCCTCTAAACGTTCAATCTCAATATTAGGTAACTGATTACATCCAACAACACCTTTATCGGAATCTAACTTAAGATATACAAAATTATCACCGTATTTACAAGTATTTCTTGTCCACATAGGTAAATTAGTTGGAATATCTAATACATTGTTAAACAAATCGGATAAGATACTTTTAATTCTTTTAGATTCAGAATAAATTTGTAAGACATAACCATTTTGGTCCGCAGTAGTTGATTCTTCACCGTATATATCTAAAGCCGCCGATATTTCAGGTGTATACTCCATAGACTCATAATCATAAAACGAAGCTAATCTAGTCGGTTCATAATAAACTGCTTGAGTATATAAATTATTTTCAATCTTAGTCCATTGATTAGATAAATAAAATGATTGTTGAGCTTCTAACTTTTCTCTTTCATATTCAGACTTAGATGTTGTTTTTAATAACTCTTTCTTATCTACCTTGTATGTCGGATAATCTTGATTTAATTGGGCATCCGGACCAAACGTCCTGTTTAACCGTTGCCACACTGTCATATTATCTTTGTTTATTTTATTTTCCATACATCTAATTTAACTTTTTTTAAAAAGAATTAAATACTTACTTCGTACCCTTATTATTTTTATTTGAGCCTTTAAGTGTATTACTACTAAACTCATTATTATTTTTGTCTACTTTAACAGTACTTATTCCCTGACCCGGAACTACTAACTTACTACCATTAAAGATTTTGTCCGTTTTTTTTCTTCCAATTCTACCCATAGTTCTTTTATTATATAAATATTACTTAGTACCAAATAACCAACCATATTTAATATAATCATCTTTACTAACACTTTGTCTGTGTTGATTCATATCCATATTTTGATGCATATTAGGTACTACCGGATTAAACTCTAATTTTTTATTTGATGTGTCATTGTTACTTACAGACCAAGAATCAATCATTGCTTTAGTTTGTTCAGTAACTTTAGTTAACTTCCCAAATGAGGATTCACCAACGTAAGTACACATTGCAATAGACATAATTAAATCATCATGATGACCTTTTTGGTGGTCAGGTCTTCCGTTTATATAAATAAACGTATTCATTTCGTCATATAATCTAGAACTATATATCTTAAATTCATGTCTCATTGATTCTTCAAACGACGATATTATTTGTACACGTTTATTGTTGAAATTTAGACCTGGTATTTTTTCGGCTGACTTTGGTACGTATTTCCATTTATTAGATGTGTCGACACCATCAATATATAAATCCTTATACCCCATTTCTTGTAACTTTCTCGCGGTTGCAACACCCATACCACCTGTAATATCTATAACAACAAAGGCGGAATACATATTAGCCCATTTGAAAGCTATTTCAGCTATTACATCAGGTGGGACTTTACCAACATACTCTAAAACCTGTTCTCTATTATCGAAATCAATTATCTCAATTGAACTAAAATCTTCACTATCACCACGACTAACGTCAATACCCATAATATATTTGTGACCAACTACGGGCTCTTTCCAAATCCATAACATATTACCCATCATTTTATTCTGAGGTTCCCTTACGTGATTTTCCTTAATATCTTGTAATAAATTAGAATCAAATACATTATCACCTGAACCTAAAAAACTACATTCAATCTCCTGAGATACTTTACGTTTATCATACTTTAGTTTTTTAACCATACTCTCAAACCATGATGAACTTGGTTTATAACCTTCTGAAATAAGTTTGTCTAAATCGGAATAATTACGTTCTGATGGTTTTATGTCTGACCAATCAATAACATCACCATCATTTATATATTGTTCTTTATTTAAAAGATAGTGTATTATATTATTTGTTTTAACCATATATAAATCCTTAGTATATCTTGGGTCTCTATACCAAAACATTTCAGAAATTTTAAATTCGTTCATACTACGGTTAGCTTGGTCATAAATTTCGTAGTAAATTGGGTCAAATCCATTTGGTGTTGATACGACAATAACTTTACCCCCTGTGGATAATGAGGCCATACAAGCAGCCCAAAAATCACTGTCGGCATCAATAAAAGCTGCCTCATCAAATATCAAGATAGTAGGTGTAAACCCTCTCAGAGCATCCTTAGATGTCGCTACGGCTTTAACCTCACAACCATTAGTTAATTTAAAATGTTTTTGTGAATTTTTATCTTGTGAAAAATCAACCCCTAACCAAGAAGGCCATTGACCTATAAAAGACCTAATTTTATTAGCCATCTCTTGAGATGTATCTAATTTGTTCGCGATTATAAGTACTTTTTCAGGTTCTGTTTTTTTAGCGAATACTACTCTTTTTGATGCCCAAGCTGCGGTAACAGTAGTTACACCGGCCTGTCTATACTTTAACGCAATATTTTCGTTAAATTCTTCGTAATCACTAATTAAAGATTGTTGGTCCGGAAATAATTCTAAGGGTACGTATTTCTTTACTGTGTTGTCGTATGTTTCTAAATATGTTTTTAACGCGTATGCAATATCTTTTTGACACTTCACATATTCGATTAATATTTGTTCCTTTGTTAAGTTTGCCATTAATCATAAATATTTATTTGTTATCTTTAAACACCCATAGGGTCGTTGTCATCATCTGGCATATCAATACCTAAACTCCCCAATAAACCACTTATATCAGGACCATCATCCTCATCTTCGTCGTCGTCATATTTACCCATGGCCTCATCGTAGTCTTGTTGTTTTAACTCCTGAACTATTTCATCAACCATTCTTTGTATAAAATCTTTACCCCTTTTATCACCACTTAATATAAGTTTAGATATTTCTAAAAATTCCTTAGCGTTTAATTTAGAAAACCTAAAAAACAAATAATGTTGTAAATGTTTTTTACCTTCATCATATAATTGGTCAGGGTAAGTCTGGGTAAATTTTTCCCAAAATACAGGTCCTAATCTAGAGTCCCATATTTCTGAAGGTAATGTATCTTCAGAACCTAAAACCATCTCGGCTTGTCTAGGGTCATCAGGTAGTCCATGTGTTCCAAAAACTTCATAAACACCTTTAACTAATTCATGAACCAATAAAGGGAATGTTAACGCTCTAGCTTTAACTGTTGGTGGGTCTGTTTCTTCATCAACTTCAGATTGACCAGCTTGTCCACCACCACTTCCGGCCATACCTTCCATATCCGGGTATAACCAATATAAATGTTCCATCAATGCTTGGTTAACCCCGTATAAGTTTAATAATTCGGAATCAACATTATTTAACTCCTCACCCACTAAAACATACATATGACCACCTTTAAATGCCGCCCCTTGTATCATTGAGTTTATTAACCTTCTTTTAGCCTTTTCTAAATTAAATTTTTCAAATTCATCAACAAAATCCTCAAGTTCTTCAGAGTGTTCCTCCGCCTCATCATTAGCTTCTTTAAAGGCTTGTTCTATTTCATCCTCATCAAATTCATCACTCTTAGTCTTCATACCCTGAGCCGCCGCCATAGGTTGAGTAACTAATTTAGCGTCAAATTGTAATGAACCATCGGGTATACCCATTTCTTTCACAATTAAATCAACGGCTAAATTTTCTAAATATTCTTTATTCTGAGATTGAATTGTCATTATTTTTCTCATACCGTTCATAACAGAACCCATAAGATTCATAATTGGGTTATTACCCTGTATCATTTGAGTATCACCTAAATAACGTCTCACTTTATCAACTGAATCTTTGAACCTCTTAGATGAAACTAATTCAATAAAATCTCTATCACCTTCCGGTAATGATGGGTGTTCAGCGTAAGGAGTTTTTTTGTCAGTAATTTTTTTCTCAATACCCGGTTCCATTCTCTCAGGTCCACTATAATCTATAGGTGCTTCACTTATCAACCTATTAAGTAATTGTTTCTCTTTTTTAGTTAACCCTTCTTTAACCAGTTTATTTTTTAATTGATTTTTTACTTTTATTCTTTTTTCCATTCTAATATTTAAACTCATGTTAATATTATTTTAATTTCATACCTAATTCATCGAAAGTTAACCACTCAGGCATTTTTTCGTTCTTAGCTTTAGGTGCTGGTTTAGGACCGGGTTTAGGCCTATATGGTGTTGAAGGTCGTTTAGGTTTTGTACCGGGTTTAACTGTAGGTCTTGACGGTGCAATCTCAGGACTTTCACTTACCAAATTTATAAAATCTTTTTTACTTATCTGAACAGGAAGGTGTTTTTCAACAATCTGTATTAATTTTTTTTCAATTATAGATTCAAATTTTAAATTTTCTTTTGTTTCTTTTTTCTTCTTCTTCGTTTTAGGTAAACCTTTTAGTTTGGTATTAACAAAATCCATAACATCTTTCTTAGACATTTCTTTTGCAACTTCACCTGCCTCACCTTCTTTTGGCGTATCTCCGTCTTGCATTGACTTAACAACACTGAAAAACTTTTGTTGTTGTTTCGAAACCGCCTTTTCTTTCATTTCACTTCTATTATTATCTGAATCATCATCCATACCGTCAGGTGCCATATCATCAGCATCATGAGGAGCTTCTTGTCCGGTTAGTTTTTGCATAGATAAATCCCCTAACGCATTAGACGATGTTATATTTTCAGAAACTTTATCTTTTACCTTTGAGTTACCAAATAACACGTTAGCCAATCTACGAATATCATCACTTGTTGGGTTAACATTTTTTAATTTATCAGAAAGGGAACCTAATTTATCTTTCATATCGGTTTGTTTCAATTTATCCGATATCTTATTAGTACCTTTAGTTATAATTTTTGAACCAAAATCGTTCACCATCTTTCTTACCTCCGGGTTTTCTTTATAATATTTTAATAATTTAGCTCCTATTGTTTTAAGTCCACTTGCATATACATTTTCATCTAATTCATCCATAGCGGCATCATCACCATACTCACCACCATCTTCATCCTCAATTGCCGGTTCAAACATTTTAACTAACATATCGAATTTATCCCTAAAGTAACTTCTTAAATAACCTCTTTTAGCGTGGTCAACCAAACCTTCTCTATCTGTTTCGTATTCTTCCCAATCATCCCAATAATAATCAACAGCTTCAGATGCCGCATCTTCAAGATTAGAATCAAATGGACTTGGCATTTCACTAGGTTTTCCTAAGTATTCATGTATAGTCTTATTAAAATAACCTTGGTCAGAACTACCCCAACCATAACCACTATCTTCAGACATTTCACCTTCTTTTGGTTCCGCAACAACAGTACCACTAGAGTTTTTACTAATATTATAACCTTGTTCGTCACCGGGTAGTGTTCCCCCCTCAGGACCTATCTCATATTTAGTCTCTGTTGAAGTAACCGGTGTTACTTGTTCGTTCTTTAACTTATATAAAACGTCAATTTCCATTTCGGACATAGACATTAGAGTTTTTGCTTTAAAACCACTTTCAACTAATTTTAAAATCTTTACATTATTTTTCATACGTAACTTTTTTTTCATATTCTAAAACGAAATCTCTTTCGTATAATTTATCTTTAATCAACTCTTCGGTATCACCAAATCTAAACACCAATCTTTTTTTATTTGTAAAATCAATTTCACCATCTTCATCCTCCCAAGCTAACGATACAACATCATCTATAGCATCAACCATAGAAAAATAATCTGAGTTTTGAATTGTTATTAAAGATAAATTATCGTTCTTTAACCTACCAACTTTCTTTATTAAATCTAAATTGGGGGGAGCCGGATAACCATTAGATGGTTTTGATTCCCAGTTCTCCCCCCAAATATCATTAATATTCTCAGAAAATATAAATTCGTATATGTTATCCCCTTTATAATCAGGACCTAATTCATTTACAAATATTAAATAATTCATTATAAAATCATACCCTTAGATGATATTCGGAATTTTGTACTGTCACTTTCAAAAACTATATTTCCTTTGTTAGTTTTACCAACACATTCTGCCTTAGGGTTTTCTTTCATAAACTTAATTGACGCAACTTCTTGTGATATACTTTCAGAAAGACGTCTAGCTTTTTTAGTGTTAACACTTTTATTATTATTAACTGTTTTTTCACTTTCGTTAATTACGAAATACTTCTCTAAAACATTATCAACTTTAGATTCTGAAAATATAGTTTCAATCATGTCACCCACTTTTTTAGTCATTTTAGATTCCATACTTTCACCTTTAGTATATTTTCTATGTTTTCTATGTTCTTCAGCATCGTGGTGAGCATCTCTCCTCAACTTCGCAATTTGTACGTAATCATCTTCAGCCGCATCGCCAAAATAGTTTCCGTCATCTTCAGTCATCTCTGAAAAATCCTCAGTTTCATCATCTAATTCTATATCATCATTAAAATCAATTTCATCTTCATCTTCATCTTCAAATTCAGTCTCATCTTCAGACTCATAATCCTCAAATTTATCTAACACATCTTCTTTATCTTCCTCATCTAAAGAACTTAAGTTTAGAGCTGATAAAATTGAGTTTATAACATACTTAACATCTTTAGATGACATTTCTTCACCTGAGTCTAATAAACTTCTAATTTTTTGACCTAATTTACCGGTTAATTTTTGAATAGATTTAAATGTTACTACCTCATCATCATCTGACTCATCATCTAACGACACCTCCTCAGTATCTTCAACATCCATATCTACATCTAAATCTGTATCATCACCCATGTCCATATCAACATCCATGTCTGTACCCATTTCTACATCCATATCAGTACCCATGTCTACGTCCATATCAGTACCCATGTCTACGTCCATTTCTGTATCCGCCTCTATATCTAAAGCAGGTTCCTCAACCGGAGCCGGCTTAGGTGTTTTTAATGTATATTTTTTATTTGATTGTTCAAACAATGAAATGTTTTTATCTTGACCTTCATTGATATTAACCTCTTTCGCAATTAAATTTAATCTCTTAAATGCTTTTGAGTACGATGAATAATGTTTTCTATTTTCCATTCTGTCAAGATATTCAACTTCATCTGATGATTCTGTTAAACTTCTTTTAATTACATAACCCACTTTTTCTTTTGAAATTATGTACTTATGTCCGTCGGCTAAAGTCTTACTATAAACCGATTTTTTATCTTCATTGATTGGTGTGGGTTTAACTTCTTTGTATCGAGCAATTTCCATTATTCGAGAAATTTTATCCATACCTTCTAATTTTTCACTACCTATAGGTTTTAGTCCTGCCATTTTTTCTTTTTATTTAAAATAATTATTTTATATATAAATATACAAGGAATCAAAAATGTTCCTCTTTATTGTTTAATTTGTGTTGTGGAACTCCATCGGGAACGTTTAAAATCAGTTGTCGTTACCTTTAATTTATAATGTTTCTCCACCCATTCCTTCGTAATCACCTTTATTTCCTCGTTTTCTAACTGAAATACCGATTCCAAAAATGACCAAACTTCATCGTAACTAATGTAACAACGACCATTTCCCCAATTGTAATCAAAAATAACTATACCATCTTTCATATAGAAAATATTGTTAGGATATCTGTCAGATTCGAATTTCTCTAAGTTACCGTAGTTATTCGTCAACCATTTCTTGGCGATTCTATTTCTCGGTGTTGACGACTCTAACATCATTTCAGTTAAAGTTAGTTCTTTGTCAATATATTTTGTTTTAAAATCAAAAATCTTACCTATATATCCGTTTCTTCTCAAAGTTTTGAATACAAGATTTTCATCAGAATATTCACCACCTTCCTGTAGTCCACTAGTCCTGAATTTTTTAATTTTGTCTTTCAACATATTTATTTTCTCCGTCATTTCTTCGATTGACCCATCTTTAATATTTTCTAAAATAGTATCTATCGTTTCCATCCATCGTTTACTTTTTTTAGTGATAGATTCTTTATCCACCAAAACAACACTATTATTTACCGGTTTAACGACCCACTCATCAAATAAGACAGAATAAACACCACTACTAGAATGGGGTTCATTCTCATTCTGTACATAAACCTCAACTTCATATCCATATATTGATATATCGTGTTCAGTATTAAATAAAGTTTTCTTTAATCTAAATAACTCTTCATACAATGGTTCCTCAATATCATTGAATTGTTCAAAATCAGCAATTATATGTAAATCAACATCAGAATATTCGGACCAATTGTAGTTAGATAAGGAACCGGTCATAGTTACATCACTAATAACCAAATCCACACCTAAAAATTCTAAAAATTCGTAAGTAATGTTTAATAACTTTTCTCGAACATCACCTTTTAAAGTGGACTCACCATTATCGTCGTTATCCCAAAGCTTAGGGTTTAATTCATCCCTTAACTTAAAACTACTAATTATTTTTTTTAATTCGCCCATTAACTATAAGTACTTTAATTATCGTTTAATTACAGTTTAACATATTTAAATGCCCTACCAATATTTGAGTTAAAAAACTTACCTTGAGATTCAGACATTCTAAACTGAGTGTATATTTTGTGTGGTACGTCAGAATACTCGTATCGTGTACCGTTTTTAAATTCAACGATTACTTTTTTTGTTGAAGTGTCATACTCCGTTTTTTTTAAATTTGAAGATTCTATCTCGTTAAATATTTTAGTACCTTCAATAATTTCTTTTTTAATTGCCATGTTTTTATTTTAGTGGTGTTTTATCATCTACCCTTTGTAATATTACCTTAAGATATTCATTAAATTCTTCAAAATCAATATCGAATATTCCTTTTAAATCAAAAAATAATTTTTCTTGTTCATTAGTAAACCTTTGAAAGTTTCTCATTATATCATTAGGGTAATATGGGGGTTTTTCCAAGTCTTTCTCGGTCCACCCCTCTCTAATGAAGGCTAATCGTAAAGCGTAATATATATCAGAAAGGTCTTTAGACGTGATTTCAAGATATTTCGGTATCAGGTTTTTTTTGTCCATAATTAAATTATTTTCTAGATTGCCAATCGTGGGAAACCTTATCCTCAGTTATAGGACCACCTTTCGCCCACGTATAACAAGTTCTAGCTGAGTGACACTTGAAGTTGTGCATCCAACAGTAACCCAACTTTCCATCTTCGTCAGATGTGACTCCAGGCATACATTCTTCCATTCTAGGTGAGATGTCAAAAGCAACACAATTACCACATAAAGATTTTTTAGCCGCCTTTTCTGTGGTATCCCAATGTTTGGCTAAATTTTCCCAATAATCACCGGGCTCATCAACATTTAATGGACCATATTTAATATAATCAGCCTCAATTGATTTATTTCTATTAATGGTATTTAATTCCAAATTTTTTGAGGCATCTGGACAATCCATTTCCTGTTCCCCAATCATTTTACGATTATTACGTTCTATTAATATCGATTTTATTCTTCTTATTTCTGAACTCATACTAAAATTTATTTATTTTTGTGTTATGTTTGTTAATATAAATATGTTAAGAACATAAAAACAGCGTTTATATTAATTTATACCTTTTCTAATAAATCATAACTTTTATTTGATAAAGTTAAAAAAATAAGTATCTTTGTATAAACATTAAAACATATATATGATAGAATCAGCAGATAACGGAGGTAAAGAAGAAAAAAATATTACCTCAGATAGTTCGACACCAGTTTTAGATAATTTCAGTAGAGATTTAATTAAATTGGCTGAAGATGGTAAATTAGACCCTGTAGTTGGTAGAGAGAGGGAAATAACACGAATCGCACAGATATTATCTCGTAGAAAAAAGAATAACCCGATTATATTGGGTGAACCCGGATGTGGTAAAACCGCCATAGTTGAAGGTTTAGCTAACATGATTTACGAAGGTAACTGTCCTAGAAATTTAATGGATAAACGAATTGTATCACTAGATATGGCATCAATAGTCGCCGGTACAAAATATAGAGGTCAATTTGAAGAGAGAATGAAGGTAATCATTGAGGAGATTCAATCTGACCCTAACATAATTTTATTTATAGATGAGATTCATACAATAGTAGGTGCGGGTAACTCTTCGGGTTCGTTGGACGCATCTAATATATTTAAACCGGCATTATCTAGAGGTGAAATACAATGTGTAGGAGCAACCACTTTGGATGAATACAGAAAAAACTTTGAAAAAGATGGAGCGTTAGAAAGACGTTTTCAAAAAGTTGTTGTTGACGCGGCAACTAAAGAAGAGACGTTAATAATACTACAAAATATTCAGGATAAATATGAATCATATCATAAAGTCTCATACTCAGATGAAGTTCTAAAACTATGTGTTGATTTGGCCGATAGATATGTGACAGATAGAGAATTTCCTGATAAGGCGATTGACATTATCGATGAGGTTGGAGCCAGATGTCAGGTTGACGTTAAATTACCAAAAATAATCGAAAATCTTAAAACCTACGCTCAGGACATAAAAAACGAGAAAATGGAAACTGTTAAGAAACAAGACTATGAAAATGCGGCTAATCTTAGGGACAAAGAACGTAGAGTACTTAACGAGTTAGAAAAAGAAAAGGATAATTTTGAAAAATCATTATTAACCAATAGAAAAATCGTACCAACTGAATTAGTTTATGATGTAGTTTCTAATATGACAAAAATCCCAATTAGTAAATTAAATTCGGATGAAACTAAGCAGTTAACAGGTCTAGTCGAAACATTAAATAAAAAAGTTATTGGTCAAGAGGTTGCGGTGAAAAAGATTTCTAAATCAATTAGACGAAATCGTTTAGGTATCAAAGACCCTAATAAACCAATTGGTTCATTTATATTCTTAGGTTCAACAGGTGTAGGTAAAACACATTTAGCTAAAGAATTAGCTAAAGAAATGTTTGGGAGTGAAGATAATATGATTCGTGTCGACATGTCAGAGTATCAAGAAAAACACACTATCTCAAGACTTATTGGGTCACCTCCGGGATATGTGGGGTATGACGAAGGAGGTCAACTAACGGAACAAGTTAAAAACAAACCATATTCTGTTATTTTATTTGACGAAATAGAAAAGGCCAATAAAGATATATTTGCAACTTTACTACAGGTGTTAGATGACGGTCATTTAACAGATGGTTTAGGTAGAAAAATTAACTTTAAAAACTGTGTGATAATTATGACATCGAATATTGGAGTTAAAAAACTTCAAGATTTTGGAAGTGGTATTGGGTTTCAAACGGGTAATAATAATTATGTGGAGGAAGAAAGAAGAGTAGATATTCTTAAAAAAGAACTTAAAAAGTTTTTTGCACCTGAATTCTTAAACAGAGTGGACGATGTTATCATATTTAATTCTTTAGGTAAAGATGAAGTTAAACAAATTATTCAATTGGAGATTGATAAACTCAGTATTAGATTGTCAGAAATGAAATATAATATATCATTTGATAAGACAATAATTGAAATGTTATCTGAAATAGGGTATGACACAACATACGGGGCTAGACCAATAAAAAGAGCTATTCAGGATAAATTAGAGGACTTTATATCGGAAGAAGTTTTAGTCGGTAATATAACCGTTGGTGAAAAATATACTTTAATATCTAAAGATGGTGAAGTTAAAATCAAACCTAAAAGAGTTCGTAAAACAAAAAAAGAGGGTAAGTAACCCTCTTTTTTTTTTGTTATTAGGATTATTTGTTGTATATTTACAGTATGATAAACAAAGCAACATTTATATTAATACTTATACTATTCTTAGGTGGTAAAAAAAATGATGGATATACATCTAAAGGTATTGGTTCTAAAGTCATAACAGAATTAAAATATAATGTTTTTACAATTAAAAAGGGTGAGATGGATTTAAGGGTTTCGGAAACTAGACCAACATCATCCGACTTCTACATCAATAGTAATTTCTTCACCTCTAAAAACCCTATAGGTTTAGTTGTTGTAAACGGTAAGAGAAAAAATAGTAGAATTAAAGGTGGTGGTTTCTTTTATGTTAAAAATGGTAACCCTTATATTAATAGTGGGTCGTGCCCTACACAGACCAAATTCGCATCTCAAAGTATATTATGGGGGTTAAATGATGGTAAAATAAATAATAGATTAATAACTAAGAACCACTCAAAACAAAAAAGATATAGAACTTTAATGGGTCAAAACAAAGATGGGGATATTATAGTAATATCATCAAATAGAATTGGGTTTGTTACGATTAAAGAAATTTTAAACTTCTCTTTAAAATTCGACATTATAGATGGAATACTGTTAGATGGTGGTACCTCTGTTGATTACAAATTTAGTGATAATAACGGTTCGACCACATTCAGTTCAGTTCCACATGGTTTAAAGAATACTTTGGACATTAAGTATCCGACAACATATATCCATGGAAACTTTAAATAGTTAAATACAATTCATCTTTTTAACATGGTTAGCAACTTCCCTAATATAACCGTGAGAGCTAATATTAACACCATCCCACCTTTCAGTTTTAAAATTAGGAATATAATCAACCACTATTTTTTGTTTAGATTTTGGAATTTTTGTACACTTAGTCTTTAATCCTTTTTTAATTCTTTCAGGGTCTACTGACTCACACCATGGACCCATAACCTTGTTGGCCCCCATGTTATATGCCCCTATCGCGATATCTAATGTAGCGTTACCGGTTCCCCCTTTTAAGTTTGATGGTTTACTAGTGTACCCTTTTTGTCGAGCGAGGTTAAAATTTTTCTTAATTAAACGATAGGCAGCATCTAAAGCCCCTATATCGGTAAATAACTCACCTTCATTAAGACCTAAATCTTCTGCTGTCGACCCTTTCATTTGTGCGGGACCTAAAGAACTATTATAACCAACATAACTAGCTAATCGTTTAAGAGTGTTAGTAACATTGTATCGGGTTCCCGACGCGTATGATGATTCTCTCCCTATTATCCCTAAAGCTATTTTAAGCCACATCTTATTATACTTTTTCTTTAATAATAGGGAGAAAGGATAAATAAATTGTTTTGGAAGACATTTATACTTATTTTGCAAATCTTCTATTTCTTTTATTTTTGCCGTTTTTTGTTTGGTAAAATATCCGTCAGGGTTCATTGGATTATCAGGTTGACCCGGCATTAAATGGTCAGGTTTCTGTTCTTTAATGATAGTTTCAACTATCGAATACAACTCTTTTTCAGTTAACCTAAGGTTACCTTCATTAACTTTAACAGGTTTAGTACCACCTTTTCTCTTAACCCAAGCAATTCTTAAGTTAGATGCTGGGTCACTTTTTACGTTACCATATACGTTATGGAAAATTAGGGGGACACCGTCCTTAATTGCTCCGACGATACCTAAGTGAGTATTCATACCCCACGCATCCCCTTTAGATATTGTATTACCGGGAACTTTTTTACCATTTTTATCGATAAACCATCCTCTACCAGCATTTGCACCTTTATAGAAAGCGTTTTCATGATTATCAGAACCAGAGTAATATAAACCAACTATGTCATCTATTTGTAAATCAACGCCAACACCTTTTGATGGAACTAATTTGTTTACGAAGTCTCTAACCTCATTTTTATATTTCCCATTTTTCTTACCACCTCCATTTTTATGGATTTTTAACCATAAATCTATAGCCGTTTTTCTCTCGGTTTTACTTAAACCTTTAAATTTGGAATATATAGTACTACCTAATTTAGTATCGTTATTGTAAGCACTCCAAGCGTTACCCACAGCATCAAATTTATCGGTAAAATCATTAACAAATTGAGCACATTCATTATCATTAGGTTTACATATCCTATTAGTACTATCGTTAACTTTTAGGTTATTAAAATCAATTTGTTTTCCAAATGTTGGATTAATCGTGTCACTAACAAATATGTTACCCTTATTAGTTTTCCTTTTTTTAGTAGGTGTTGATGGTAACTTACCCTTTAAATGTTTTTTTGTGTACAAATCACCGAAAGTAGAACCACTTTTTAACTTATAATTCCAAGCTTTTTTTATATAACTATTATTATAACTACCTGACGGGTCCAAATCTAACTTATTACTTGTATTTGGGTAATACCTATTCATCCATTGTCTAAACTCATCCCCTTGTTCTTTAGTTGTAAAAGGGACTTTAGATTTACCCTTAGAGGTCGTAGTTGTTTTAGATTTACCCTTAGAGGTCGTAGTTGTTTTACTGTTATCTTTAATGTCAAAAACTCTAGTTTTAATAGCCGTTTCGGCCTTACCGGTAGCTTTTTTAAATGTTTCCTCTCCCTTTTTACGATAGTAATACTTATCACCATCTTTTTTATAATCGTAAGTCTTATCGTGAGTAGTATTGACTTGCTCCGTTAAATATTGTCTTTTTGTTGCTGATTCTTGTTCCTTTAAAATCTTACTTACAATAGTGTTAAGGTCCGATTCTGTTAATTTAATTATTTTAGACGCCATATTATTTAGATTTGTTTTATTATAAATATACGAATATAAAAAAAACACTCCTAAGAGTGTTTCTAATATTTAATTTACTATTTTAACTATTTTTTAATGTTACGACATCTTCTCTCACATATCTACAGCAATAACTTACCATATCTATTTGGTACCATTTTTTAGAACCATCACCTGAATCGTTTAAAACAGCCTTTACCGTTCCTATTTTTTTATTTTTACCCTTTACTTGTCCGCCATTGTTGTTAATCAATCCAGAATTGTACTTTGGACTAGTTCTATAATTTACATAATCCCCTTTTACATAAGCCACTTTACCCACCGCTTCTTGATTTTTACTTAAAGTATAACCTTCTGAATTCTTAGTACCTTTAAGAACTTTGGCCGCAGCGTTGACAACGTCGGATGCCTGACCTATTAAACTTCCAGTTTTAGGCTTTAAAACCTGTATATCATACAAATCACCAAAAGTAAGTACACCACTAAGAGGTCCCTTCAACGTTTTAGCGTATTCTTTGTTTAAAGATGTATTCCAAGCTTTTTTCATGTAAGAATTATTAAATGGTCCTGATTTATCTAAATCTATAATTTTAGATACTTTTGGGTAATATTTGTTCATCCATGCTCTAAATTTGTCACCTGCAACTTTATCCGTGAAGGGAAACGCTGCTTTAGACTTACCTAAATTGGAACCTGATTTTGAAGGGTTACCTGTTCCGTAAACTTTAGTTTTTATTGCCTCTAATCCCTTACCTGAAGCAGTTGTCCAATCCGTTGCGTTTTTTAACTTGTAAAAATACTTATCACCATCTTTTTTATAATCGTAAGTCCTATCGTGATTGGTCCTTACGTCACCAGACGTACTTTTATCTTTACCCTCCTCTTGTTTAATTTCCTCCGCTTGTTCCGGTAAATATTGTCTTTTAGTTGCCGATTGATGTAGATTTAATATTCTATTCTTCTCATCCTCATTAATTATAAATTTGTCCATAGTATTTTTCTTTAGTTATAAATATGTAAATAAAAAAAAAACACTCCGAAGAGTGTTATAAATAATATGGTTCATTGATAGTTTTATGTTTTAACTTGTGTTTCGTGGTACCCAATCCCTCGATTATACGTTTACCGGTTTCTATTCCGGTATATATTTCATCAATTACTACATATTCGTTACTAGTGTGATAGTTGTAATAACCTATAGAAAAATTAATACACGAGAAGTCGTATTTTTTCTTTAACATTAAAACATCGGTATATGGGTGACTACCATATATCTGACGACCGTCAAATGTTTCAGTAATAACTTCATCACAAACTTTAAAAAACTCACTATCCCTTTCAAACAATTTAACACCCATAAGAAATTCACTAACCATCCAATTCTCAGGTGCGTCGAATTGAATTGCGTAACCCACATCTTTAAAAAAATCATCGTCAGATGCTTTTGACCCATGACAACCTGTTTCCTCAGAAACAAAAAACGCCACTTTTAAATCAGGTAGTTCTTGTAGTAACACCAAACAGGCGAATACTCCGGCTTTATCATCACCACCAATACCTGTTTGAATTCCCTCATCGTTTAAAGCCATTAAAGATGGTTTAACCTCATCTAAATAATTAGGTAAGTCAACTTCAAATAAGTTAATAGTGTCAATAGTGTGAACTGTATCAGTATGTGATACTACACAAGGATAATGAAAGTTTTCATCAATTTTACTAGTAGTTTTTGTTACGTAAATATTACCATTATCTTGTACATAATAGTCATAACCATTGGTTTCTAACCAATTAGTTAAAAATTCTATCATTTTTTCTTCCTGATAAGTTTTTGTCGGGACAGATAAAACGTCTTTCAATAATGAGTAATATTTTTCCATACTTCAAAGATAATAAAAATAAATGAAATAATAAAATATTTCTTTAAATTAAGCAGGTTGTGTGTTGTCGGTCCACTCAGGAGTTGCTAATATCGTTGAAATTTCAGTGTGGGTATATGGTCCCTCTTTATAGGTTAAAGATTGAACCGTAGGTGGTATTGTCGTACCTTCCCACTTAACAAATGTTTTAACACCATCCACGGACTTTCTAACCGTATCTATTGAAGTTTCTAAAACCTCGTTAAAATTAATGTCAGGTAATTCACTTACATTAAAAATCATATATTCTCTGTTTTCGTATTCTTGAGTTTCCATAATATTTTTTTAAAACAATTCAGGTTGATTTAAGAATAGATTAAAACCTTCCTCATCATATTCTCTGTCTTTAAATTGACCAAATGAGTTTTCACCTACCCCTACAATTAATTTATTATTTTTACTATTTATCCCTCGTATGACAAAGAATATGTCATCAGAAATTGGACTTTTATGAGAATTTTCTAAACCATACTTACCAACATATTTATCATACAATCTACCATATTCGACGGCATCTATAAATTCTTCGGAATCATTAATATGTTCAATTATTGATGTTAAAGAGTTAGTTATTTGTTCGTTTAACTCATCTTGAAAATCTTCCTGACACCATGACTCATACTGCCAATCTTGATAATCACCTATTTCATCATCAACTAATTCACTGAACAAATACTTTAAAGACACACTCTTGTCATCTATTTTTTCATATAATTGGAGAAGTATATTCACAGTAGTAAAGTATCTACTAAAACAATCCCCCATAAAAATACCATATTCCCCTAACACATCACAAGCATCATCCTTTATATCTTTTCTTAATTGTTCAACTCTACATGAGTTTTCTAAATCAGTGTAATCACTAATAATAAAATCAGTTTGTGATTCGAACATATCAAGAAGTAATGCAGAAGTACGCTTATTCCATTGGTCCCCTCGTTGGGATGATTTAGAAAGTAATTCAGGTGAAATATATCTTAAAATATCATATAATAATTTATTATTTTTTTCATTAAATGAACTTATTAAATAACCTTCCTGCCAATCATCATAACTTTGGTCGTAATTAACAATTTCAAACGAATTATAATAACCACCACCAAATAAATCTCTAATTATGTATAGTGAATCTTCATCAACCCCCATAGTAGTAAAGTATTCTTCGGCGTCGTCAAATATTATCGACACCATACTTTTACCCGGACGTTTTTCATTATATCTAATTTCACTAATAATATCTGAAGAATCCCTCAAATCATTCAAACTAAAATCTTTACCGTTTTGTATATCTTTTAAAATTCCGTAAGTGGTTCCCTCATATAAAAATGGTTTTATTGAATCCCTAACTGCAGATGGAATGGAATTATTAAAATCTGAAATCTCTATATTTTCGAAATTGTGTCCATCGAATTTATTGAGACTATTAAAATAATAAATGCGTATATCACCATTATTATTTTGAATTCCATAGAAAATAGCCGGAGTATGCCTCTTATATATAACTAAATATGTATCCTCATCATCCTTATACTTTTCAAATAATTTGGCATAATCTTTATTACCATCTGTAAAATATAAAATAGATTCGGTTGTAAGAGGTTTTACAACTATATAATCATCACCATCATATATGACTTTAGTTTCGTTATATATTTTATTATCCTTTTTCACCTTATTAGAAAATTTAAACCTATTTATAAAAATAAATATAAAAATATTTGGATTTGTGTAAATAATACTTATCTTTGTAGAAGAAAATCACAAATAGTAAAAGTGTTTTTTTTTAATGTTCTTTGAAAATATGGGGGTAACTTGGAATTGACCGGTATTTGTCAATTATTCGGGGCACGTAGTGAGATGTATTCTATCACTTAAATCTATGAATACCAATTTCAAACGGAGACGTTTTAAATAAGATGTCAGCTGTAGGTTTACTTAGAGCTGATGAAGTAGCGGTAGCGTAGACGCATCCACTACATCGGGTAAGTGAGTGAAACACCTAGGAACAGAAACTCCTAAAAAGGTGAAGTACCATTGAATCTTAAATCGAATGGTCCATTGGTGGTTGTCTAACGATGGTGAAGAACAAGACAACAAATTTCGGAGTATTAGAAAATACTGACCTAAACGTGTAGTCCTTAGTAGTTGGAATATTCGACACGAGGGTTCGAGTCCCTCTACCTCCACAAAAAAAAAAACAAAAAAGATTTGATAGTTTAAAATAATTATCTTATCTTTGTAGAAGAAAATAAGTTCATTGAAAATACACGGGTGTCGTGTCGAGGTCTCGAAAACCTCCAACACCGAAAGATGTTGTAGCTCAGATGGTAGAGCAAACACCCGGATATAGTTTTAAGTAAAGGTTAATATTCAGTCGACCGTAATGGTATGTATCCAAATAAAGACTGTGAACTACTCTTATGAGTAAAGCCCCTTAACATTTAAAGTGGAATTGAAAAATATACCCGCCATTACTACTTAAAACAAAAAAAAATGAGTTTTTACTTGACAAACACATATTTATCATGTATATTTGTCAAACAATTAAGGGAAACCTTAAAACGTTCTTTAAAATATTGGTTTATCCATCAAAACACTTAGGTGTTTTTGATAATAGATAATCGGCGGTATATCGTCGTTAAATAAACTACGAAAGTAGTATAAAGTGAAGTTACTTGTGTTAGTGATTTTGCGTCTTAAAAATCTTCGGATTATTGAGGTCGAGTATACAAGTGAGATATCATCTGTCCTTCATTATCGAGGGTGACACTGTAGAGAAAGTGGATGGGTGACTTGGTAATGTGGATTATCAAGTTGAGGAGGGGACTCCAATAAGAATAACTCATAGGAATTAAGTAAAAAGTATTTTTCCAAAAATATAATTGCGAGTTCCATTATAAGAGATAACTTAAAACCGAAAGGTAAGATGAGTAACGAGTGGTGTCGACATTATCCCCATCAATAACCTACCAAGGTACTGATGTGAAGTAGTCTTAAAATATCGAGATGGGGACATTTCACTGAGTAGTTAAGTATTTTGTAGTTTAAACGACTTCAAATCTTTAAACACACCACTACTTGGACAATCCACAACACACAAACTATACAATTAAATGTAGAGCGAAAGTGTGTGTTAGGTTTTGTAGAAAGGTGACTACATAGTTATGGGAAGTCCATAGCACGAGAGAATCGCAAGTTCAATCGTATTCTCACGAAAAACCTCTAAAGAGTCGAATCTTTAATTAGTCCGCAAGACTAAAGAGAGTTAAGTAATGAGAGAGTATACAAAACCTTAAGAAGTGATTGGTCTAACTAATCGTCACTGAAAGTTACTGTCCAAAAGACAGTGGAAACAAAGGGAAAAAATAATCCTTTAAAAGACTTTTAAGTAAAACGAGTATTCTCATCGTATTAGCCAAAAACCCCAATTAGGTTTGGGGTTTTTATTTTATAAAAGTTAAAATTAAAAATTATGGATTTAATATCAGTACTATCAGGAGGTTTAATTGTTTTATTTATCTTAGGTTTAATTAAAATAATTAAAATAATTAAAAATAAAGTATCCGGTTTAACTAACAATGATATACAGTTTGAAAGATTGGAAAACCTTATTAACGTCAATAGACAAAATTTAGAAAGAAGACTTGAAACCCAAAACACTTTATTAAATGAGAGAATAGATTTTTGTGAGAAATCTAAAAAAAAGTAGTTTAATAAAAAGTAGTTTAATAAAAAGTAGAAAAACCGACAATGTTCGGTTTTTTTTATTTATATTTGTCATGTAATAATTTAAAACAAATGATAAAATTAACTAATGTAATTAACAAGAAGGCAAAATTTGAGTATAAGTTTATACAAACTATAACCTCAGGTATTAAATTAGTTGGCTCTGAAGTTAAATCTATTAGATTAGGTAAAGTTTCAATTTCAGAAAGTTATTGTTATTTCAACAATGGAGAATTATTTGTTAAGGGGATGTCTATATCTGATTACGGGTATGGTTCATCTCACGATTCTAATAGAGACAAAAAATTATTACTAAAACGTAAGGAATTAAATAAATTGGAGAAAGAATTAGTGAATGGTTTAACTATAATACCTTATAGAGTTTTTATAAATGACTTAGGTTTAGTAAAAGTAGATATAGTATTATCTAAAGGTAAAAAAATATATGATAAAAGAGAACATATAAAAAATAAAGATATTCAAAGAGATATTGATAGAGAGTTAAAGTAATTTTTTAATTCTTTCTATATTTTCATTAACTTTTTTTGACTTATCAGCACCTAGTGAAGAATATAACGAATCAACCATATAATCAAAAAACGTGTCTCTTTTACCACCTCTATCGTATCTATATTCCGTTTCTTTATATTCATCCAATAAATCAGATAGTTTAACGGACTCATTTCTATAGTCATTAACAGTAATATACAGCGGGTTTCCTGTTGAAACACCTATATCTTGACCTACTGAGATTTTATTAGTCGATAACCCATAATCTCTACGAGTAACTTCACACATTACTAACGTATATTCTTTATTTTTATGTTCAAATAAAATAACAACTCTACCACCACAAGTTTCATCATCAAACTCCAATATTTGACCGTTAACGGGTGATTTTATAATATCTCCCTTATCTTGTCTAATTTTTAGTTTTTTTTCATTTAAATCTAAAGTCTTATTATTTTTCCTATTATTAACATTAAAATTTATCATAGTAATTCTTTAAATCTATTTATTTCGTTTTGGACGGATTCAGTTACCTTAGTAGTGACACTATTAGCGAAATTTGTAACCGCTTTATCCAATATACCTAACCCACCTTTAGTAGGGGTATATGTGGTGTTTTGTGTATCTGTATCCGGCGTGTCTGTGGACGATGCGGTAGCATCAACTGACGACTTACTATCAATTGGAGGTGAACCCTCTCCGGTAGTATTAGAGACGTGTAAATGGTTAAAATGATTACCACCTATATTAGTTTGCCATAATACCGCTTTAGGGTTTGATTTACCTTCTCCATTCCAATTATAACCCAATTTTACTAAGGCGTCTTTAATTTTATTACCATTAACCCTAAACTGAGCACTACCATTCTTCTCGTTAGATGCGTTACTAGACCCCTGACCATTTAGTTTGGCTATATCTACTGCTTGATTAGTGTAGTGTCTACTGGTATTACCTGATTTGGTACCTTTACTATGGTCAGATTTTGCGGTCGTTATTTGAATCCCAATACCGGTACTTTTAGACACGGATTTAAGGTCATCTAATAGATAACTATTTATTTTATCAGTTCCAATATCACTGTCTACTTTTACGTTACCATCGGTTAAATCCTTAATCGGAACATATTTTTCATATATGTTAATTATTTTTGTCATATGTCATCATTCATTAAAACACCACCAAGAGATGAGGAGTATACCATAAGACTATTAACATCATCATCATTTAATGTTGTTTTTCTTTTAGTGTAATCAAGACCTAACACACCGATAAACTTATCGTCTATAGTTTTGATAGCAAATAAATATCCCGATTTACAACCCGTGTCTTGTGCAATATACTTTAAACCATAAGTAGCAACTGTATCATCTTTATAGTCAGGTATCTCAATAGTATCATTTGAAACTAATGCGTTCATCGATTTAGAAAATAGATTAACCGGTATATTTTGAAAATTATGTTGTACTGACGAAACTCCCGTAGAGACTGTTTCATACATTATTGAAAACTTTGCAATAGATTTACCTGTTGGATAAAAATGTCCACCATTATGAAATTGTGTTACCCAAACACGGTCAGGTTTAAACTCATCTTTAATATCCTCCAGTTTACCTTCAACAAGTTTACTGATTTTTAAAGCATCTAAAACCATATCAGGTTTTTTCAATTTTTTCTTTTCTATTATATTTTTAACAACCAATAAGAGAACAGGACCTAAAACCCCTGTAATAAAGGCAATCATTACTTCTGACGTCAACATAAATCTATTTTAATATAGTGATGTTTTATTTTATTACCTTTTAAACATCTTACAATAAATATAATGTTTAGTAAAAAAGTTATTGGTTTTCATTAAATTTACTGATTGAATTTATGATTGTTGGTCCCAATAATAAAGCCCATAAAGGTGTTAAACTCATAGAAATATGGCAGGTATACCCTATTAGAGTGAAAAAAGATAAATATGTGATGGCAAGTGCGATATATTTCATCTTATAATATTTTATTTAATTTAAGTTTATTTATGTTCATAGTAACGTCTTTAGGTACGTTATTTGGTGATGAGATACAGTTAACTTCCTTAGTTTTACTTGCTAATTGGAATATAGTTTTTACCTCAGTCCCAATATTATAGACACCAATCCCATTATTATTTATTAAATCCACAAGTAGTTGTACTATTTTTGGAGTGTAATCAGCATTAGTTATTACATCAAACCAAGCGTCACTGTAAGGAAAAGGGGTGGGTTTATGTGATAACCTACAAATTAAAAAATTATCACACTCTAATTCAACATGAGCATCCCCTAATAATTTGGTATAACCATACCAACTTGAGTGATGAACCGGAACATCAGTTTCTTTTCTATCATTGTCTGAATTAGCATAAATATAATCTGTGGATATATGAACTAATTTTTTATTAAATTTATTACAATATGATACCAAATCTCTAACAAAACGATAATTTAAATCTGTATGACTTACCTTATTTTCTGAGTACGTATTTGTATTTGCAATACAATTTAAAATTACATCATACTCTGACAAATCATTTTTCCACTCATTAAAAAGTGAGGCATCTATACCGTCTTTCTTACGAGACATATAGTCCCATTTTGTTTGATTTATAATTTCAGACCCTAATAATCCGTCACCTAATACTAATATATTCATTTTTTACTTATATATTTCGATACCTTCTTCTACTATCCCATTGTACTTTTTTGGTTTTTCCCAATATTGATAAGACAGATACTTTACGATTAAAGTTACTTCTCTCACTATTAATTTGAGTATTCCCATTTTGTTGGTCATTTGTCATAATTTTTTTATTAAATGTTTATCAAAATAAATACTCTATTAATTGAAAAGTGACCAATTTTTTTCCTCATCATAAGCCTGTATTTCATATGGGTGATTTGAATACTCATAACCCATATTATAATATCTTTTGAACCAGCTTGGTGACTGTAAATAATGTTGATATTCGTGGACTAAGGTTTGAATAACATGTTTTCTACTTACCATGTTAGGCCAATAAATAACAATACTATTATCCGTTCTATCGTATTCGGCGTGACACCCATCCTCATCACCTTTTGCTTCAGGTTCTCCACTATATCTAGCATAAATATTATAGTGAGTTTCCACATAAGGAGTACACTCCGGAACAAATTTAGAGTATCCGTAATGTTTCTCTAT
>ERZ1039804.100-NODE-100-length-54323-cov-27.683810_pt1 | contig 54323 bp, 53 predicted proteins | sample MGYA00383089_ERZ1039804 | MGnify/ENA primary metagenome ERZ1039804 (study PRJEB29581, sample SAMEA5548359) | metagenome | biome: marine; feature: coastal; material: water | depth 1 m | study: Short-term variability in the microbial, nano- and picoplankton...
CGACAAGCCAAGCTAGTGCGATATCAGCAAACACAGCTAAGACCGGAATTACTTCTGGTCAAGCTAATGCTATTGCAGCGAACACAGCTAAGACCGGAATCACTTCTGCTCAGGCTAGTGCGATTGCCGCCAACACATCTAAGCTCAGTGGTATTGCGGCGGGTGCGACAAACGTAACTAATAATAATCAGCTTACCAACGGTGCTGGTTATGTTACCGCGAATACAACCTATGCGGCTGGAACTCACTTAGCTTTAAGCGGCACAACATTTAATCTGAACTTAGGGGTAGCAGATAAAGTGGTAAACATTGGTCACAATTCTACCAGCAATGAAGGAGAAATCATCCTTGATACTTCAAATTCTGGGTCACCTCAGATTGCGTTCACAGAACACGGTGATGCGTCTTGGGCAATCGGTGTTGATGACGGTGACAATAGCTTTAAAATTCATGGTAGTGCAAACGCTACTATACCTACAATTGCTAATTTAGCTACTCCGTTATTTGAAATCGGAACTAATGGAGTTGGTTACCTACAAGGTAGCAGGGTCTTCGCAAACAACTACCACCCAAATGCAGATACACTAACCACTGCGAGGACGATTGCTGGAACGAGTTTCAATGGTTCATCTAACATTGATATTAGTTATAACAACCTAACTAATAAACCTACGATTCCTACCAACAACAACCAGCTTACAAATGGTGCTGGGTATGTTACCACGAATACAACTTACTCTGTAGGTGATGGCGGGCTTACCCAAAACAACTTCACGAACGCCGACCATACGAAACTAAATGGTATAGCAACGGGAGCAGATGTAACACCTTCTTGGGTTCCGAATTCTAATCCATCTTATGCTACGCAAACTTATGTTAGCACCCAGATATCTAACTTAGTCGGCGGCGCACCAGCAGCATTAGACACGCTCAATGAATTGGCGGCAGCGATTGGGGATGATGCGAGTTACGCTGCGTCTATCACTACTGCATTGGCGGGGAAGGCTACATCAGCTCAAGGGACTAAAGCGGATAACGCATTACCTAAATCTGGTGGCGCGATGACTGGGTCTATAAGTTTAGCTCAAAATCCAGTAGGAACAACTTACGGGGATGGTGTCCAAACCGCACCTACCGACATGATTAGCCAAATTGTGGGTAGTAGTGATGGCTGGAGACTCTACGGAGAATCTCCTGCAAGCAATGATGTCAAAATGATATTTGAAGTCATTGACGACATCGAAACAGGTGACACTTGGGTATTTAGAAATAAAAAAACTTATTCTCCCTATACGGCAAACGAAGCTTTTAAAATTGTTGGCAATGGAAACATCATTGCAGGTGGGACGGTTACGGCTACTGGAGGCAACTCAACAAACTGGAACACCGCATATGGTTGGGGTAACCACGCTTCTGCTGGGTATGTTACCACGAACACAACTTACGCTGTAGGTGACGGTGGGCTTACTCAAAAGAACTTCACCACTACACTCAAGTCTAAGCTAGATGGGATTGCCGCAGGTGCGACAAACGTAACTAATAATAATCAGCTTACCAACGGTGCTGGTTATGTTACTACGAATACAACTTACGCTGTAGGTGATGGTGGACTTACTCAAAAGAACTTCACCACTACACTCAAGTCTAAGCTAGATGGAATTGCCGCAGGTGCGACAAACGTAACTAATAATAATCAGCTTACCAACGGTGCTGGTTATGTTACTTCAAGTGGTAACACGATCATCGGAACCGATTCTGACATCAACACTTCTGGTTCTACTATCATTGATAACATCTTCGTTACCGATGGCGTCATCACTAGCATGGGGACTAGGGCATTGACCCTTGCGAATCTTGGTTACACCGGAGCTACAAATGCTAACTACATAACCAATAACAACCAGCTTACCAACGGTGCTGGTTATGTTACCACGAATACAACTTACGCTGTAGGTGATGGTGGGTTGACTCAAAACAACTTCACGAACGCCGACCATACGAAACTGAATGGTATCGAGACTGGAGCTACAGCAGATCAATCTGCGTCTCAGATCCTCTCCCTTATCAAAACCGTGGATGGGTCTGGATCTGGATTAGATGCCGATTTACTTGATGGTAAATCCACAAGTGATTTATATAGAAGAACGGATCAAGTTGATGGGGCTGTAAGTTCAGCGGGTTGGGTAACCGTTGCAACGAATACTAGCGGCAGAAAGCATGGCGAAGTAATTGTTAGCGATTCTGACAGTGGTGATCACGCATATATCCGCATAGACTGGATGCGTTCTTACGCCGATTCTAACTTCTCTGTTTTACAAGTAGGTGGGCATCAGAATCGTATAACAGGCGTAAGAGTATTGTATCAAACAAGCGATAATACTTACGGGACTAAGCTCTTACAGGTATACGTTTCTACAGGTTCTACTTATGGAGTTCGTATCCATACCCTCGGAGATCCGAGAGGTTTTGGTTCTCATAATGTAGTAACTCCTGTTATAGAAAACACAAAATCAGGTTACGCAGTTCACGGGAATGCGCTAACAGGTCTAGATGCAGTAACTCTTGCTGCCGAAGAAGGCATTAAAGCAGGTGGTTTAGTATACGCATCAGGAGGTAACTCGTCCCAATGGAACACCGCGTATGGCTGGGGTAACCACGCATCTGCTGGTTATGTTACTTCAAGTGGTAACACGATTATCGGAACCGATTCTGACATTAACACTTCGGGTGCATCGGTTGTAGATCAGTTAGTGATGACAGACGGTGTGATAACATCACACTCTACTCGTAACTTAACTCTTGCGAATCTAGGTTACACGGGAGCTACAAATGCTAACTATATAACAAACAATAACCAGCTTAGTAATGGTGCTGGTTATGTTACCACGAACACAACTTACGCTGTAGGTGATGGAGGACTGACTCAAAAGAACTTCACTACTACACTCAAGTCTAAGCTCGATGGTATCGCTACTAGTGCGAATAACTATTCTTTGCCTGCTGGATCTAGTTCGACACGAGGTGGTTTCAAGATTGGCTATACTGAAAGTGGTAGGTATTATCCTGTCGAAGTTTCGTCAGAGAAAATGTATGTCCACGTCCCTTGGGTAGACACTAACACGAACACAACTTATTCAGTAGGAGATGGTGGTCTTACCCAAAAGAACTTCACAAGCACACTCAAGAGTAAGCTGGACGGTATTGCCACTGGAGCAACAAACGTAACTAATAACAATCAGTTAACCAACGGTGCTGGTTATGTTACTACGAATACAACTTACGCTGTAGGTGATGGTGGGCTTACCCAAAAGAACTTTACCTCTACGCTCAAGACGAAACTAGATGGTATTGCGACTAACGCTAACAACTATGTTCTACCGACAACACTATCTGGTAATAGAACTATTGGAGGTGATCTAACGGTTAGCGGAAACCAAGTAATTACTGTGGGAAGTAACGCTGACGTTAAGTTCTCTGTTTGGTCTGGCACCACATACGGTATTGGTATGACAAGTGGGGTTACCTACGGTGGCCTTAATGATTACGCGATGACCTTCTGTATGAACAATGATACAGACAGAGGATTCTGGTGGGGGTATAGCGGTCAAACTAAATCGGGTGGGGCAATGTCATTGACTACTGCTGGAGTGCTAACGGTCGCTTCTTCGATAACTGCTGGTGGTGCGGTTACTGGATCTAACTTAAATATTTCCAACTGGAACACCGCGTATGGTTGGGGTAACCACGCGTCTGCTGGTTATGTTACTTCAAGTGGTAACACAATCATCGGAACCGATTCTGACATTAACACTTCTGGTTCTACTATCATTGATAACATTTTCGTTACTGACGGTGTTATCACTAGCATGGGGACTAGAACGCTGACCCTCGCGAATCTCGGTTACACCGGAGCTACAAATGCTAACTACATCACCAATAATAATCAGCTTACCAACGGTGCTGGTTATGTTACCACGAACACAACTTACGCTGTAGGTGATGGAGGACTGACTCAAAAGAACTTTACGACTACGCTCAAGAATAAGCTCGACGGTATTGCTGCTAGTGCAACGGCTAATACTGGAACTGTAACCAGCATTACTGTAAATACCGCAGCAGGATTAGATGGGGCTGGAACTATTACTTCTTCAGGCACAGTCAACCTAAGTCTAGATTTATCAGAACTAACTGATATGACTGCTTCCGTCAACCCATCACAAGATGAGTTAATTCTTCTTGATTATGGTGCTGAAAGAAGAAAGCGTTTCAGTGAGATATTTGGATCAAATGCTTATAACTCCACTACGATTCCTACCAATAATAATCAGCTTACCAACGGTGCTGGTTATGTTACCACGAACACAACTTATTCAGTAGGGGATGGTGGTCTTACCCAAAAGAACTTCACCTCTACTCTCAAGACTAAGCTCGACGGTATTGCTACTAGCGCGAATAACTATTCTTTGCCTGCTGGATCTAGTTCGACACGGGGTGGTTTCAAGATTGGCTATACTGAAAGTGGTAGGTATTATCCTGTCGAAGTTTCGTCAGAGAAAATGTATGTCCACGTCCCTTGGTCGGACACAAACACTGACACCAATACAACTTACTCAGCGGGTAGGGGTCTCGATCTAAGCGGAACGCAATTCCAATTAGAGACCGATCTTAGAGATAGCATTAGTTATATTGGTTACGACAGTAATGATTATATTCATTGGTCAAACAACTCCTACTGTAGGACCATAGTCGCAGGCACTGAACGGTTTAGGGTTAAAACAGATGGTGTTGATGTTAATGGGGTTGTCTATGCAAACGCATTAAGGACCGATGCTGCAAGCACTAGTTATAGTTTAATTACGAGGGACACCGGAGCAAGTAACTATGTCTTATACGTGCAGTCACCTAACTCAGGAGGCACTCAGAAGATAGCTTCATTTAGGTATGGTAGCGCGAGTGCTGGCGGTGGAACTGAAGTGATGAAAATCGCTAGGGGGAGTGTAGATATTGGTAGTAGTGCTAGTGGGTCCAACCTGACAGTTTCTGGTAATATTTCAGGGTATGCTAAATACTTCTCCATACCACACCCAACTAAAGAAGGTAAAAAATTAGTCCACGCATGCCTTGAGGGACCAGAGGTTGGTGTTTACTTTAGGGGTAAGAGCAAATCGAACACAATTGAGATGCCCGACTATTGGGATGGTTTAGTAAACCTTGATTCGATGACGGTAGAAATCACCGCCATAGGAGCTAACCAAGACCTGTATGTTGAGGACATTGCAGATAATGGGGACGTTACTGTCGGATCAAACACAGAAACACCTCTGAATTATTTTTATGTGATTTACGGAGAACGTAAAGACGTAGATAAACTAGAGATAGAACCCGTGGACATAGAAGAGTCTGCCTAAACTTAAACAAAACCATGCCGATACAAAACGAAAACCCACTGGTAATACCAGCCGAATCAGAAAAGACGTTCCCACAAATTTGGGTCTCTTCGCTAAATGTAACTGTGCCGTCCCCCTCAGAGGGGCAACTTTATCTTCAGCTTCGCCCGTGTGACGCCGAGACTGGAGATATTGCCGAGGATCAATATTCCAAGAGCGTGGAGGTTAATTTCTGGGATCTTGTATCAGAAGTTCCCGAAGCCGCCGCAGCTATGCAAGCCGTCTTCGATGCAATCCCAGCTATTGAAGCATATTACGAGGTGAGTAAACCAGACAGGTCTGCGTAATTTTTAATTTAAAACCTTGAAATAAAAAGCCACCAAGCATAATTTTAACGAGTATGAAAACAATTGAATTCACCGACGAAGAACGATCAGCACTCATTATGATTATTGATCTCGCAGTTCAGAACCCAGCAGGGGGAGGACTCAAGATAGCGGGCGTAGCTAATTTCCTTGCTGGAAAATTAGCTGACGCTCCCGAAGAGCAAGAGCAGGCCCCCCAAAATATCGAACCCGTTGAGGTGGTCGAAGGATTTTCTAGTGCGGGTCAACCGTTAGAGTAATGATACAGACGAACCAACCTAGCCCCCAAAGGCAGTCGGTCTTAACATTTGTTTCCCCGAATGTTCAAGACTCTTTGTTTTTTGAAACTATTGATGCTCAAAGGGTTGGGAAAGTTCCTCCTGCTTACGGAACGGCACACCCTGATACGGCTAAGTTCCCTGATCATACCTTAGCGTATGTGAAACAAGCTGACCCGAATGGTCAGCTTTACTATTACTATTACGCCAATACTCGGGCCTCACAGGACGAGTATAACTTTGAATACTCACAAGCAAGTTTGGGCGACACTAAGTTTGATACTGTTGTAAGAACGTATGTAAGTTTAAGGTCTGAGTTTAAAGAAGATGAAGCTACCCTTTTAGCGGGGGCGGCTATGCCTACAGCCCCAACCGCTGCTAATTTCAGTGGTAAAGGTTACATCTTGATGACACGCACTCAAAGGAGATTGGGAGATCGTGAACTAGATGGGATATTTGTCGTGGAACAAAGAACTTATTTTGTCCCAAAAGTAATGGACACGCTCAAATGGGATGAGCTTTCACATCGCAATTTAAAAACATCTATTAGTTTTAAGTATGATGGGCAAATCGTGTCTGGGGATCCTATCAACAATATACTCTCAGACTCAGATCATTCGTATTGGGCTCCTGCGCTTATTCCTGATCCACAGAACTCTGATATAAAGATTGCAAAATATCGGGAGGGCAGCAGGATTTCGGCGGATTGGATTCAAATTACACGAACTGAAGTAATTGCTGGACTTGCTCCAACTGGGGATGTTCTTAGTGTGGATACTTATTTCACTACCATTGATCATACGTTTCCACCTGTTCTTTCTAAAGTAGATATCGCGGATTGGGAAAGGCATGATGGGCAATTAGAAACTATGCCTGAGTTTGATATGAACCCAGAAGGTTATACGGGACCGTGTAAGGCTAGAATAGACACTAAATGGAGCGCGACACCACATCAAGGTCTCCAAGCGTATGCGATGCAACCACAATCTTTAAGGTTTACTACGCCCTATGTTAGTCTGTCAATCCCACCATGTCTAATGCCGGGGGGGTCATTTAAAATTAGAACCGGAAGCAATGATCCTGTTTACAGTGCTAACGATTATACTAAGCAGATACCTGAAACTTCACCCACAAGCTGGCCTGCGTCCATGGTTATTCGTGATAAACAAGAACCTGCGAGAGGAGGATACCTCAGAACTACGTGGACGGTTTACAGCCCAACGCCCCCACCCAGAACCTGATAATGGCTAAACAAAATTTTTTTAAACGCTTCGTAGATACTTTCAGAGGCGGGGCTGAAGAGGATTTAGAAGACCGTATTGATACCCCCTTGGAAGAGGTTGAAGAAGCTGTTGTTGAAGACGCTAAACCATTCACGGCTAACCCTCTAGCAGGGGTGGCCAATATGGCCGAGTCGGTATTTTATAATGGTGGTGCTCGGCATCATCTTGATAATGAACTGCATAGATCCATACCAGAGCAGTATCGACAGGAGCATGAGCCTTATAGATACGAACCGAATGGGGATGGGCAGGTATGTATATCCGCAGCGAATATATACGAAATACACCCTAAAAATGACGGTGATCCCTCTGTAAGAATTCACCCCTTAAACCCCTTAATTATTTCGCCTCCTAGAAACGGTGTTGTTTACGGTCATTTTGAAACAGATAACCAAGGTAGAATTAAGTCCACGCATGCTGGGACATATACGCTAGAAACAGGGAAAGATCTACCACAAACTATTTATTTTCAGTTACCTGACGAGGATGATTCAGGGGGGCAAGAGGGGGATTATTACATACCCATTTGCTATTTTAAAGGTGGTAACATGGATAGGCACCAGTTTACTGGAGGTAGGCAGGCTAGATTAATGGGGTCGCTGATGGGGATAAGAGGTCCGTTAATTTGGAACACAGGTTATAATAAACTTAAAAATATAGGCGATGGGAAAAATGTTTATCGTTCACACGTCTTAAGTTCCGACTATAAAGAACTAAGAACAATAAGAGGCCGACGCACTTTAGACGATTCAGATACCGAAAGTGATGATTATGAGAATCCAGAGGTATTCTGCAATGATGCTCGTATTAAGGTTAAGTATGCTGGGGAGGATGAAGCTGGGTTTAACAAAAGTGCAGCAAGTGAAATTGTCGTAACAGGAAACGGTTATGATAAAGAGTGGAAATGTGTGCAGACTAACGTCCCAACTGGGCAAACTAGCTCTTCTACACGAATAGCAATTATAGAAGATGGCTTAGTAAATTCGGTGCAGGATATACCGTATAACGAATACCCTAGGCGGACGATACAAACTGTCCCAGTTTTAGCGCCCGCTTCCGGCGGAGGCCAATCATCTACGACAGCCGTGATCAGTGAGTGGTCTCTTAGGTCCGTAGTAAATGGTATAGTAGTCACTAATTTTTCCGATTCTAATTCGGGGGGTGCTTGGACAGGGGGAAATACAAATCCTGATAATGTGGTAGTTTCAGCATCAGTAGCTTATAATTATGTTCGCGGTGGAACCGAGAATCAAAACATGATTCAAGGAACTCCGAATAGCACGATGTGGGCTGAGGGAACTAAACGGCAGCTACCTTGGGTGCAGATTTGTGTGTCCAGCAGTTCAACTTCTGATCCAGTTTGTTACTGGGTTATAGGAGAACAAATACCTGAAGGTGGGAGTAGCGAACCGGACGAAGTTATATACGTTAGTGACCCAACTCGAGTAACGGGAGTTACCAGTGCTGTTCAAATAACTAGTGTGCAAGACTGCACGACTACTGGAGCTGGTGTTCAAAGTAGGGTTTTAGGGCAGGGAATCGTAGGGACAAACATAACTACTTCTGATTTTGTAGTCGCCGTGACTTCAACGCAGGAAGATAATATGGTCCATTTTCTTAGCGATGCCACAGTGGGGACAGTAAATTCGACAACTGTAAACGTATATCAGGAAAACCCCCAATGGTCAGGGGACTTATTAGACGCCGCGCAGGCGCCGACTATAGCTAAGATATTAGAAGTTCCTTTTGCAGATGCTCCGAAGAGGTGTGATAACTCACCCGAGTAGCCCTGCCTTGACTGGCTGAGTTATTTACATTAAAGTAGGTTATGCCTACACTTACCGTAGCTGGAGTTGAAGAAGCTTTGCACCCCTATAAATCTGTGGGTTCTTCTTTTATTCAGCAATTAAACCTTATTCTCCCAAGGCTATACGCTATGGGTATGTGGAGAGACCTGACGTATGAAACAACTATTTCGTCTACTGACCAGAACTTTACTCTCCCTGAAGAAGCTGAATCCGTTCTTTCTGCGTTGATCGATAACGATCCTGCTATGGCAAGGTCTCAATTTCATGACTATCGGTTAACGGGTCGCAGCAATGATGGAACTACACTGGCTAATTATGGGATTGTTGATGATGGTTTTTCTCCCACTATTAATGAATTAGAGGCTGATAAAGCCTACAATATTTTAATTACCCCTATTGCTCCGGACGCTACAATCCCACGAACATCTACTGATTTTATTTCAATAACGGGTCTTAACAACTCTAGCTCTCCAGTCACCCATACTTACAAGCCTAATCTAGATACTGCGACTACTGTAGGCTCGCCCAATATAACTTCTTCCCTTGAGTTCACATCGATCACTGAAATTCGTAATGGGGATTCTTCTTTAGCTACTCCAGTAAAAGTGCAGGCAGTCAATGTAAATGATACGTCCGAAACATTAGATCTAGCTGTTGTTCAGGAAGCTAACAAAGTAAATGCATATCGCCGATATAGGATGGGTAATGACTCGTCAAATACAGTTAAGAAGACGATGAGGCTACTCCTTAAAAGGAGCTTTAAGCCACTTATAAACTCATACGATGTTGTTCGTCCAAGTAACCTTAATGCTTTAAAGCACGGCTTGCTCGGTTCTGTTGCTGAAGATAACGCAGATTTAGAACGAGCCACATATCATTGGCAGGTTTGTAGGCAACTTTTAGAAGAAGAACAGGATGCTTATCGGGGCGCGTCCAAACCGACTATTAAATTTGATCCAACTGGATCTGGATCCCGAATCCCTAACCTAATGTAAACATGCTAAATTATATCCTAGAAAACAAAGAAAGTCTTATTTCAATTGCTACCTCTGTGGTAGCTGTTGCTTCCGCAATCTGCGCTCTTACTCCCACACCTAAAGATGACGGCATTGTCCGTAAACTATATCTCGTGTTGGAATGGGCCGCGTTAAATGTCGGAAAAGCTAAGAAATGATTAAAGTAATTATTGCGGCCCTACAAGCCTACGTATCCTACGTAAAATTAAAACACCGAAGATTTGTGTATGAACTGGAAGATGAAATTGATGAGCTTGCTGCCGATGGTAGCCCTGCTGCAAAGCTGCGGCTTGAGCGGATTGCAAAACGACTCCACCGTGAACTCAAGCGCACTGTATGATCCCCCCACGATTACTTTAATTGAGGGGGAAACATACCAGTTTAGTGAAGGCATTGTAGTGGGTCGCGAGGACCACAAATTCCACAGTGATTATAGTTATCGTAGAGCAATCATTATTGGATCAAAATGATGAAAGACAGTTTAATAGTCCCTCTTATAGGAGCCATGTCACCAACAATAGGAGTTATATTATCCTACCAAGATCAGCTTGAATACTGGCTCCGGATCATGTCCCTTGTCGGGGGCATCGCGGTCGCTGCTGTGACCATTTACCAAATGCTTAAAAAGAAATGATTGGGATAGCGATAGGTCATTCACGATACGGGGATCAGGGTGCATGGGACATTAACTCTGTTTCTGAAAGAGAGTTCAATAATGGTTTGATCCCATTAATAACAGCTATGCTTAAAGTGCCTTATGTAATCTACAATGATTACAAAGCATCTAGTTATGTTGGGGCTATGAATTATGTGGCGCGTAAGATGAAACGGGATGGTGTTACTGCCTGTGTTGAATTGCATTTTAATGCTGCTAGTCCTAAAGCGACTGGGCATGAGTGGCTACATTGGGGGACTAGTCGCGGAGGTAAAACACTAGCTACTCAATTTAAGAACGCGATGGATAAAGCTTATCCTGAACTAGCTTCTCGTGGTTTAAAACCTAAAAAGAAAGGGAGTAGGGGCGCTTTATTCTTACGGAAGACCCCGTGCCCTGCCGTGATCGCGGAACCTTTCTTTGGATCTAATAAAAACGATGTAGCACTTATTCATTCCGATATTTCTAAACTAGCTGATGTATACGCGGAAGGTATTAATTCTTATTACGGATAATGTCTTTACCTAAAACAATACGCGTCGCGGGGCAGACAATTAAAATTTCCCGCAAAAATCTTTCGGATGATGATTGTTATGGTTTCTACAGCCACGAAAGAAAAATCATATTTATCCACAATAATTTAAGTAATCGGGACACTTTAACGACGTTGAGGCATGAGCTTATGGAAGCGTCATTGTGTATATCGGGTGTAGGTTACTGTGAGACATTTGAGCAAGAAGCTGTAGTCCGTTGTATGGATGAAGTTTTTTTCCCCGCCTATGAGCGCCTGTTAAAACGATTAGAATGAGCAGAAGAAAATTACCACCACAATTCTCTAGGGCTAAAGGGATGCTCGTGTTCACTCCAACGGGTGACGATATTAAAGAAGCTTTTGAGCGTAGTGAATCGTTGGGGGTATTGCCCAATTCATTTACTAGAGGTATGGGGAGGATGACAGGTTTTATAGGCGAGATTGCTTTTGAACGATTGTATCCCCAAGCTGATTATGTTGGGGACACTTCGTTCACACATGATTATGTCTTAGGTAAAAAAACAATAGACGTTAAATCCAAGAGCTGCACGTCGATACCACAACCTGATTTCACAGCTTCAGTTAATTGTAGAGCCAACAAGAAGCTACAAGCAAAGGCATATTTCTTCACAAGAGTTAGCAAAGATTTTTCCACTGCTTGGCTTCTTGGATGGGCTACAGCCCGAGCTATTGAAACTAAGGCTAACTATAAAAAGCGTGGTGAATCTGATGGGCATGGGTTTAGGTATAAAGTAAACGGTTACCATGTCCCTATATCGACACTCCGGCGAGCTTCTTCGTTGAAATAGCCTCGTCAGCATCTATGTCGTAAGGCTGCGTAACATTAATTATCCAAACTTTACCGGATCCTTTTCCAATAGATTCAATAGGTCTTACACTGCAATCGGACTTACCGACATCTTCTAAGTGAGATAACCCGTTACGAACAAACTCTAATTTATTAGAAGCCCCTAGAGAGCGGCCATTGTTGTATGTGTGGAGGGCTACTTGAAACTCTGTGATAGTCCCACGCCATTGTGCCATCTCTGTATTTTGTTCTCGGCACGCTTTCGCAAAATAATCTATTAACTCAGCAACTTGTGATCGGCTGGAGTTATCGTAAGCGGCGTAAGATATACTGCGATCAATAAAGCTTTTTACCCCAAAACGATCATCATCGATAACGCCTTGTGGGGGTTTCCAATCAATTAAAAACTTAGCAAACGCGGGTAACTCCTCGTCAATAGTTGCTTCAAGTTCTTGTTTAGGTGGGAATTTAAACGCTGCTTGCGCTACTTTAAAAGCCATTATCTTATCTCTATTACTAGAATCCATGGTAGGCAAGACGCTCATAGAGTTAGGGTCATCATTCAGACTCAGTATAATTCGACCTGCCCATGGGAGGGTGACAGCGTCTGCGTATTTAGCCATGAATTGAATCTTTGGGTTCGCTACTCCTCTTTTAATTAGTTCTGTAGCCTTACGTTGATCTTGGAAAGAAGCTGCTGAAACAGTATCATCGATCACCCAGCAAGCAGCTCGGCCTAAATCTTTATTAAATTTTGTTCCGCCAGACAGGTAGTCACTAGCATCAGCAAAACCACCTACGAGTGCTGCGATAATTTTATTAGACATTAGTGTCTTACCTCGTTTAGCGGGACCAACAAGAATACAGGCTTGCCCTTGATCTTCTCTGTTATTTAAGAAGGCTTTATAAAATCTTTGTAGCCAAGCAAAAAAGTAATACTTAGTTCTAATCTCTTTTGAATCTACAAAGAACTGATCAAAAAATTTATTTAAGAAGGGCCATGCTAAAATGTCCCCATCTTCTGCTGGATGAATTGGTTCAACGGTAGCACTGTTAAGAATCTGCATACCATTAAAAGGGACAATTCTTTTATTACGTCTGAAAACAACAGGGGCAATTTCGTCTATTCGATTCTGATTACTTACCAGAATTATGGCTGAATCTACTTCGGAAACAAATTCGCCTTTCTTAGGTTTGTTCTTAAAGCCTCTCTGCCTTAGCTCTAGAACAAGCTGATCTCTTGGGATAGTTTTTGCAGTCCCATCTAGTTGTTTAAAAAACTGTTTACCATTAAACCAATACTCATCCAAAAGATTACCCATCTTTTGTTCTTCAAAATCTTTTACAAAAGAAGGGCCAAAAATATCACGCCATGTCATCCAACCTTTATCACGATCAGAGTATACAACCATCCCATCTTCAAACACCTGACACCCTTCGCGCTCAATCCCGTCATCTAACCAAAACAAAGGGCCACGGGAACCCACCTCAAAATCACCGATCCACCTATCTGGAAATCTTTCTTGAACTTCTTTACTGATAATTTCTATTGGGATGGATGTGTCTTTAGACTCAGGAGGTTTTTCTTTTGCCGCTTTGAATAAAGCTGTTTGAACTATTGTGCTTGGTATAAACCCACCCATGTTTACCCAGTCAGACCCTAACTCAAAATATTGAGATGCTTGTTCTGATTTAGAATCATACCCTGCTAAGATTTTGTTAAACTGTAAGACCGATTTAAGTTGTTTAAAGAATGCTGCTACTAACGAATGGTGGATAGAAATAGGTTCTTCAAACTCCATTACTAATCTAATATACCCACTTTGTGTTCTTGTCCTCCATGTGGGTAATGCTTTCTCACATTTTGATTTAATGATGTCATCAATATTATTCCAATCAGGTGGCGCATCAAAATCCAAAACTAGCCCGTATATCTTTGCTATTTTGTTTTCCCCCTCAATTCTTGAGGTTGGGGTCAAGCCCTCAAACAAAGAATAAAAACAATGCTCTGTATCTTTCTTAGCACACCATTCACGGTATTTAGCTTTAGTTGAGAAAGTAGGCTTATTAGCTAACTTAATTTCAGACGGGTCATCAGTGCTTTTGCACCGCTTATCTTTCAGGTTTTTGATGTATTTGTATTTCATGTTTATTTTTCGTAGCGTGTTAAAATTGAGCCCTCTGCATCAAGTGGGATATCTGGGATCCATTCAGGGGGCGTTGACATAATTGAGGTTACTTCTTTTAAAGTGTGTTCGGCTTCTTTTTCTGATGTCTCTATGACAAGCTCATCGTGGACGTGCATGATTATTTTATAGCCTGCTTTATCCACTCGTAGAAGCATATCTGAAAAAATATCTCTGGCTAATGCTTGTGACGCATTCTCAGCTACGAGGCCACCCCACAGTCTAACATCTACCTGCCTACCATTTCTAGGGACTTTAGCTAAATATTCTTTTGGGCCTCGATTACTTTTACCATACCCTTCTCTAATCACTCCATAGTTCAAAACTCTTCCGTTTGGTAATTCAACTGTAAACTCTGTATGAAGCGTTTTATTTGCTTCATTAGCCCCCGCAATATCTTCATTGTATTCGCTCCACAGGTTTTTTACTTTAGACATTTTCGATCTATACCTCTGAACTCGCGTTGCCGCCTCGACTTCTGGGATGTTTGACATACTCGCAAAACGAGAAACTCCAGCGCCATAACCACAACCTAACACCATTGTTTTAACATCGTGCCGTAGTTGTGGGTTTTTCTTCTTAAGGACTCCTTCGTCTTCGGACCATAAACCGAAACGAATCGCAAAAGCCTCATATATGTCTGAAGTTAAGGCAATTTCTGCGAGCATTTCTTTGTCCCTAGCTAACCAACATAATGTCCGCACTTCAATCTGGGACAAATCAACAACTACAAGTCTCTGGTTTTTCTCTGGGCAAATTAAATGCCTTAAGTTTACGCCAAATAAATCACTCCGAGGTAAATTCTGTAAATTTAAATTACCGCCGGACCCACTAAACCGCCCAGTGTGCGCTCCAAAATACATACACCCACCGTAAAATCTTTTGTCTGGTAGTGTTGCGTAATCAAAGCTCTCTAGTTTCTTTTTTAAAGCATTAATTCTGCGCCAATCTTTAACAGCCATAATCCATTTATGGTTCTTCGCATTTTCTTCTAGCCATTTCTGAGCGTCATCATCTGTTTGCGCTAAACTAGTTGGGGGTTCTAAGCCCACCAACCTACACTGAGCATCAAAAGCAGCTCGACTTAATAAGGGTTTATCACCAACCCATGGGATATTTTCTTCTGCTTCAAATAGAGCTTGTTTAATAGTGACGAGTTGCGCTTCAAGAAGAGTTGTATCAATAGGGATACCTGTTTGAACAATCTTACGGTTGACTCTACTGATCTGTCTTTCTGATTCAGGCCACTTATCTGCAAGACTTTCCCACAATTTCAGGCAGAGCACGCTATCCTTTAAAGCATACTCGCTGACTTCTTCTTTAAAGTCATCATCCATTTCAGACCACTTCTTACCAGACATATTGTCGCGAGTGCTCTTATCAACTTTAATGCCAAACAGCACCGAAGTTGATCCTTTGAGAGATCTTGGTAGTCTACAATATGCTGCAAGATCTGCAGTGCAGTGCCATTCTGCTGGTTCACAGTTATCCCACCAGTTTTGGGATACGCCATACAGGAATAGGGTTTCATCAAAAGATGCGTTGTGGGATAATACAATGTTATCCTTTAATAAGGACCAGTTAAATTCTTTGGGGTGCCCAACATAACTAGTTCCCTCATTGCCCACCACGGAAACCATGTAAGCATCAAATTGTGGGTGTGCAAAATACCCAACAGGACCGAAGGTTTTTATGCTACACTCCTTGTCATAGTAGGACTCAAAGTCCAAAGCAAAAATTTTTTGAGACATATAATTAAAAAGTAGCCCCGCCCCCCTAACACACACTACAACAGGGGGACAGGGCATTTAACCAAGAGCTTTTACGCGGTTACTCTTGAGGTGATGAACTTGACCAGTCGAATGAAAGACCGCCGCAATACCAAATTGTTTATTCTACAACTTCAAATTCAGATTGCTCTGGAGTGTTGCTTAGGTTTTCATTTAACCCAGCAAGTAGAATTCTATTGGCTTCAATTGCTTGACTAGTATCAACTAAAAGTTGTTCTAGTTTTGCAATGCTATCATTTAATTGATCGACCTCTCCTTGAAAGACCTGTCTTGGATCTAAGCTCATTGTCCTAAGAACCCTTCTACAAATTCTACGATATCGCTCGATGAATTATCAGCAGACACACCGAGCATTGGAGCATACCATGAGTATTTTCCACGACTCAATAGAGTGCTTTTAAAATTCCACTCGCGTGTATGAAGCGGAGTCTTACGATTAAATTGTGCGAATGTGTATAGACGTTTAAAGGTTTGTCGATAAGCATCCTTTGCGGTATTGATTTTACCAATCGCGTAGAAATCTTTTCCAATAGGTAGTGGATATTTTTCTGGCTCATCTCCTTTTGGATCACCTTTAAAGAGCAGTGTAATTTCCGCAAATTCTAAAAGATCATATGAAGAATCACTGGCTAAATCTTTTCTCTCTTCTTCATTCCATGCAATGCGTGGAACTTCATCGGAGTCAAATTTAATATCCTCACGCCATGCTTTAGAAGCAATCAGGGGGATGACTCTAATATCTTCTTCTGGAGCACCAATGATGTAGGTCTTATCAATTACAACGGAACCATATGGTGCGGGTTCCCCGTCAGGCCCAAAAATGTCTGAAGTTTTTTGGACGATGTTAATCCTCGGGATATCAATATCTGAGGAATCAATGTTAGCACTAAATGGATTTACTACAGCCAGTGCGTTTTCTTCTTTAATTAACTTACTCATGTTTCTTGTTTCTGTTTTTCTTGTTTCTGTTTAATCCCTACGACAATGTGTGACGCGGGGGTGATTTTGTAATGATGCCTGCTGCATCACAAGCCTCAGTAAATTGCATGCTTGCTTTGCGTTTCAACCCTTTGTCGGCCTTTGCTCCAACACAATTACTAACCTTAGCTAGTGGGATTGATACTTGCTCCATTATTTCCTCGATAGTCATGCCATACTCTTTTGCGACTTCAAAGAACTTTTTGTGATCGGTCACACTTTTTCGGCCAGCCATTGTTTTAAGCTGCAGTGTGGGAAATTCAATACCGTCTTGAGCTAGGGCTACGGCACGCTTTTTAAATCTATCAGCCCAGTTAGTAACCATTTTTTGAATCAGCCAAAGCTGTTCGATTACTGCAGGATCTTCAACGGAATCTAAATCTACATCAGGTAGAGTAGGGTCTAGCTTTTTAGCTACTTCAACTACAATGCCCCCCAAAGCAGGGCAAACATCTTCGTATTTGCAGAATCTACAATTAACATTGGGGGAGAGTTCTTCAAGATTCGGGGTTCCGGATTCCCATTTAGGTCGAACCTTTTCAGCCTTTAGAATTACTTTAGATAGCTCCTCAATTAAATCCTCTAGATCTTCTCGGTAAAATACGTGTGTTAAAATCTCATTCCTTTGTGGTATAAAAAACACAAAGTCTACTGTAGTAACTTCCGGATACTTCTGGAATACTCCGATTGTATATGCTTTAGCTTGGTAATTATTTTCTGGAGAATCAATAAGGCTTATGCCTGTTTTGTAATCGATTAGACAAGCATCAACATTGTCAAAGACAATTAAGTAATCGCAAGTCCCGTAGGTAGACGTGCCATTCAAAGCTACGTCCAGTTGAATCTCGGCCTGTTCTGCTGTGACACGCCTATTCTCTCTGTAGTTCTTAAGGTATTCCTCTTGATCTGAAACTATCTCTTTGTATATGCTGACCTCTTCATCCGACTGTAAGTTGGAAGGATCCAAGATTTCAATGGCCTCGTGAATACGCGTGCCCATTTCGGCTGCGGCATTAGTGCCGCTACGGCCAGTATATCCGGCGCATCCTGCACAATATTTTAAAGAAGAAGGAGAAAACTCGGCGTGCCCCCGATCAGAGTGGTTAGGTTGTTGCATGGGCAGACCATGTCAGACCTAAAAAGTTACTCAAGAACTTTCTTCAATCTTTTTCCCTCCCAAATATATCTAGCGATTAGAAAGGCGTCGATCATTCCGTCATGCGGTTTACGGCACCTCTTATTCTTTAACCAGTTTTCTTCCGGAGCTATTTGTTGAGCTTTGTATAAGGCGGCTTGTTTAGTCATACCCTTTGGAACAAACCCCAAAATAGTTTTTTGCCACTTGTGGACACTTACTCGTGAAATATCGAAGGTAGACGTTTCAGCCATCCCCAGAATTTTGCCGAAACTTAAAGCCATGGATCTCACGGCTTGTGAACTTTTAGCGTGAGCCAATGGTTCTTCCACAGCTAGGAGAAATGGTGTGTTTAAAAAGTTCAACCACTTCTTTATTTCAGCCGTGTCTACTTCTCTTTTTTTAGCCACCCATAATGTGGGCATCGCTATTTTGTCTATTACAGATCCGTCATGATCTGATATAGCACACAAGCCCCCATCTAATCCGTTATCAACACCAACAATCAAAATAAATTTAATGTAATAATTAAACCATGGCCCTCTTCCGGAACATACACGAATACATTTTTGGGGAGTGCTTGTAAGAAAAATACTTCCTTACCATTGATAGGGTTAACACGGTAAAAAAGACCCTGCAATTTTTTGACTTCAAAGTAAAAGTCATTTTTTACTGTATCTTCTTTCCTAATTATTACTTTAGGATTCTTAATTAAGAGCCGGTCTTTAAATAAATTCATTTCTCTATGATAGACGTGTCTAGGAAACAAGGGGACGAAGGCCCCAGATCTGTTTCGATAAGTTGGTTAATAGCCATGCGGGCTCCTTCTTCAGATAAACCTTGCTCTTCCTTTAGAATTTCAAGAACTACAGCTTGAGAATAACAAGCAGCCGGATCTCCGTTAGCGTGTTCAATTACACCAACTAGAGCACTTTCAAACATGCTGAAGAATATTACTTCGGCAAAACAGTCACTGGTGATTGGTTCGCTTGAGAACTCAAAATCCGTCCTTACCTTTAATCGATCACGGTAAGGATCTTTTTTAGGATCATACTCACCAGAGTAGTTGTTAAAATCATTGATCATTTGGTTCAACATCTATGATAGTTCCAGAACCTCTGTCTGCTTTCTTGTTGTTGAGGATGGAAATATCAATTTGCATCCTACTACCACCACCACCTGTCTTAGAATTAAGCCCTAAATTTCTTCTAATTAATTGATCCAATTCGGATAACTCTCTTACGGACTTTGGTCCTTTAAGATTTTTCATACTATCGCGTAGTAATTTGATTCCTGCTGCAGCAATATAATGCTGGTATTTTTCAGCGGGACTGCTTTGAGATTCAGCAATCTCTAACATTGATTCATCTTCTTCTACGCGAGCATCATGTTTAGCTCGCAAGATTGCCTCATCTGTCATGTTGTTGAGGTTGTTATCAATGTCTTTAGCCAACTTGTCTCCTGATTCCTCAACCTTTTCAGTTGCAACTAAACCTTGTTTCCTTGCAGGTATGCCTCGTTTTTTAAACCACCTGCGAACAGTCGCGGGGTGGACATCAAGTTCTTTAGCAATGGCAGTATTCTTCCAATCTAAATTGTAGAGTTCTACAGCTCGCTCCTGTATGTCTTGATTTGAATTGAAACTCATCCTATTGTGTCCAAGAATTATGGCTTTAAACGATCAAAGGCGCAAGCAGTTACTGGAGCCTAGAGTGGATCCTAAAACAAAGAAGATGGACGTGGGGGGTTTTCAAATTCCTCCGACTAATACTATAACTGCCTTACTGTTTGGTTTTGCAAACCATGAATCTGCGGCAGCTAAAGAATATTATTTCTGGAGGTGTTGTGATGAACTGTGGAACCACGAAGATTTGCCGGAGCCTTTAATGATTCGCCACCCATGGGCCACGTATATGATTCGTGAAGCCATAGAAAATAGATATCTGGCTGTAGGTGGATCCGCGTCCTCTGGTAAATCCCATACGATGGCCGCGTGGGGAATAATTAATTGGTTGAGTCAGCCTGCTGACACACTGGTTCTCATGACATCAACCACGTTGCGGGAGGCACGAAAGAGGATTTGGGGTTCAGTCATGTCTTTGCTATCCGTGATTGACGGAGCACCAATCAAGATTCGGGATTCAATAGGCAATGCCTCCTACATCAATGAGAAGGGAACACTTATCGAACGAGCAGGGTTGTCTTTGATCGCGGCTGAGAAGTCTAAAACAAAGGAAGCAATCGGCAAATTCATTGGAATAAAACAACGCAGGGTGCTACTTTTAGCGGACGAGCTCTCGGAGCTCTCATCAGCCATCTTAAACGCGGGTCTCAGTAACTTATCAAAAAACCCGTATTTCCAAATGGTTGGGATGAGTAACCCAAACAGCCGCTTTGATGCTTTTGGCGAATGGGCTACACCTAAAAATGGTTGGGATTCTATTGACGCGAATACCGAAGATGAGTGGGATACGAAGTGGAATGGAAAATATATTCGCTTAGATGGCGAACGGTCTCCTAATATTTTAGCTGGAGAAGTGATCTACCCATGGCTCCCGACCCAAGAAAAACTTGACGAAGACAAAGCATTGTTAGGTGTTGAGAGTAGGGGGTATATGCGCATGGTCCGAGCGGTGTTCTTTGACAGTGATGAGACCACGGGCATTTATTCGGAGAACGAACTCACGTCTTCTGGTTCTTTGGGGAAAGTAAACTGGCAAGGAAATTCGGTTATGTTAGCGGGCCTCGACCCGAGCTTCACCAATGGGGGTGATCGCACGTGTCTAGCTTTAGCGAGATGTGGGTATGACACTACTGGTCAGTATGTTATAGAGTTCGGAAAAATCATCCATTTAAATGACGATGCCACAAATAAGGCTGTGCCAAGAACTTATCAAATCGTTGAGCAGGTCCAGAAAGAATGTAAAAAGCACGGTGTGTTGCCCGAGAATTTAAGTGTCGATGCCACGGGTGCTGGTGCGCCATTCTGTGATGTGCTGGCAGGAGAGTGGTCAAACAAATTTATGCGTATTTCTTTTGGTGGAAAAGCTAGTGACAAACGTGTTAGTGCGAACAGTTCTAAAATAGGGTCCGAGTTGTATGTCAACCGTGTGTCAGAGTTGTGGTTCGTGGGGAAAGAACTGATGCGGACAAAGCAAATATTTGGGATTGATTCTGAGCTGGCTCAAGAAATGACGGCTAGGAATTATGATATGGTAAAGAGTGGGACTCTCCGTATGAAGATCGAATCTAAACCAGAGTTCAAAGCAAGGTTCGGTAGGAGCCCTGACCTTGCAGATGCCGCGTTTCTAGCCTTGGATTGTGCTCGTCAGCGGTTGGGTTTAGTGGCCGTGGATCCCCCAGAAAAATCAGAGAATGGGTTTGTTCCAAAAAGAACTACAATTAAATCTTTACAAGGGGCTCTAAACAATTCTGAGACTACGCTACTCGATTGACATTGTAGCCGTAAAGATATAAAATCTAAAGTATGCCTGATATGTCGGAGGAAGAGAAGAAAGCTGAACAAAGGAAAAAGTTATTTGCTATGGCTAGAAAAGCGGGTGTTCGTGAGGAACATCTGAATCTCCTCGGAATGGCTTCCGATTCTGCCGAGGCCGCAGCCAAGGAGGAATTCAACCCATCTTCACCACCGAAGCTTGGACTAGGGACACAGGGCACAGGTGTTACATCTACTCAGGGTGCTCTTGGCCCCGTTCCGAAACTTGGATTAGGGACAAAGAACACGAGCGCCGCAGGGAAAAATGTTGGGGACGGAGTAACCCAAACATCCTCTAGTCAAAACAAATTTGCCGATAGAGATGAAGATCGCCAAAAGTTTTTTAATAAACCTGTCGTCCGTAAATCATCTTCAAAATTAGAGGTCCCTAAACTAGGTGAGGGTGAGGAAGTTTACTCACCCCGCCGCAAGCTGAGGCGAGCCATGAGGACAGCCGATGTGATAAGAAAACGTGGGTATGGTGATGTTGCTAGTGACGTCGTCAGGGGTTCAGTCGGTATGGCAGCTAAAGTTCCGACAACCCGCTCTACCGTTATGAAAAAAGCTATGGAGGCACAAGATCGTGAAGCTCAAATAATTGCTGCCGCGAATGCCGCAGAAGCCCGAAGAAAAGTGCGGGAACAATTTAAAGGAGTATAGCGTTAAATTTTATTTAATATGTCTGAACTTGATTATAGAAAAGATATTGCCGTTCTTAAAAATTCTTACGGTTTACTTAACTCAGATGAGTTTGACTCCATACAAGCAAGAAGGGCTCAAAAAATAACGCCCCAGCTAGATGTATTAAATAGGAATCGGGCTATTGCACGGAAAGAGCGTAGTGAAGATCTTGCTTATAAAGCAGCGACACAAAACTTTGAAGCAGCTAGAACTCAGATACAGGAGCAAGACAGGGCACGAGAAGCTTTACTTGAGGCTACTATTAAACTACCTAATGTGCTAGAGGATAACTCTTTATCGACGGAGGAAAAAATCACATCGGTTAGTAAATTTCTCCTTGAGCAGCCAAGGTTGGCCGCGGCTTACCCAAGCATAGGTAGAAATGCTTTGGACTCTCTTCGTTTTAAAGCGCAGAAAGAACAACAAGGAAAAGCAGAGACCGAAACTAAACTACGGCGGGAAGAAGCCCGCGAGCGTAACATAAGACAATATACATTAACTGCCGCCAGCGCAATTAGAACCCCTGAAGGGCAAGATTATTTCAAAAAAGCTCAAGCAGTATTGGATAAGTCCACCGACCGAGATGAAGCCGAGGGAGAATATTTCAGAAACCTAACTAACATAATGGCTGCAGAAGGTCGTGCTACTGTGGATCTTCAGAAACAACGGGATCAGGCTAGAGTTGAGGCTGCTCGGCTTAAGGCTCAGGGTGACGCGGACGAAGAACTTCGTGAAAGGAATGACGAAAATTTTGAGGCAGTAACCCGTGATCTTGATGAAGCGTTGGCAAGATACGAGAATAGTATTGACCCAACCACTGACGAGTTTCTAGCCAAACGAGCAGCGGAGAAAGGGCCTGCGCGGACAGAGGGGGCTAGAAAGAAGGCGTTCCCAGCAAAAAACAGATTGGCTCAACAAAAAGTATTTTTAGACTTTGTTGCGCTTAAAATCTATGAGTTTAATGGTAAGCAATATAGGGTGGACATGGAAAAAGTTGATGCAAAAAAATCTTTCTTAGAGAAACAGCAAGAAATTAGAAAGCAGATCAGGGCATTTAAAAATGAAAAGCCAAAAGAAATGACGCCATATCAAAAGATGATGCTCGAGAATGCGACAACATAAAGGCCCTATATAAACAATCAAGCTTCTGCTAAGTCAGACTCAAGCACAATGAACGAAATAGAACTAACGCCATACTCTGTATGGTCCGCAAACCCCGATAATAAATATAACGACCCAGTAGAATCTTGGTCTAATTATTTTGAGAATCAACGAGAAGAATTTACAGCCGTAGGGAAGTATGATGAAGAAGTTGAACAAGGGATCCAGTCCACTTTAGCTTCTGTTTTAGTAGGCGAGGGAATTCTTAATGAAGATAATGCTGAAGAGATTCAAAAACAACTAGTTGGAATACAAAACAAAAATTCTCTAGGGGGTGATCTTAAGTTTCTAAGCGACAACTTTGATCCAGAGGCGATGGAGATGAGCGAGGAAAGATTCGCTGACATTAATGATTTTAACAACGCTGTTTTTGATAACCAAATACCAGAAGGTTTTAGCGTTGATGACCTTGATGATATTACTAAGGAAGTAAAGCAGGCTAGAAAAAACTTTGTCACGAACTTATACGGGACAGGACAAATTGATGCTGGTGTTTATTTCGATGAAGAGGGAAATAGAATTTTCGTAGGTGGTCGTCTAAAGGATGGCGATACTTTTGAAAACATTGTAGCTAATTCCAAAAAATACGGGGTGAAAGCCTCGGACTTTCTTGCGTTAAAAAAATTACAAGAGCCTGCGGGTGGTGTATATGGGGATATCCCTAAGCATGAATTAGCTGAAGGTAATGCGGCACTACAAGAAATTAATGCAATCATTAACGAAGGTGACGGTAGAGATTTCCTAGACTTGAGGGGGCAGATGACGGGCCTAGCTCTAGCTAAAAGAAAGAAGGATGAATTTGGTTTTTGGGCTAACACTGTGTATAGCGGACAGGATCTGTTAGGCGATGCTCTACGTAATGCCCGTCTTGTATTTAACTTAGTTACGTTTGACGAAGAGGAAGAAGAACTTCTAAGGGCTCAAAAACTATTTGAGAGTCAGCAAGACCTTGCCGAAGAAAAAACTGAGCTGGTTAAAAAGCAAGTTCTTGCTCAGCTTTCAAAGCTAACACAAAGATCTGGGCCTGTATTTGAACAGGCCGTTGAAAGTTACATTGAGAAGATTAATTCTGACGGTATTCAAGACTCTTCTTTTGGTTATGATGGCCGAGAGTTTGACGAAGACGACCTAGCAAGCAATATTCGCAGGACAAAATATTATGGGGTATTAGTCCATAATGCACTTAATGTTAAACCCGAGGAATTTAGAACGGCCTTGTCAGACTTTGGTCTATCTGATGAAGACATTGAGGTTGAAGATGTTAAGCGTGTAGCAAATCTAGAAAGCAATTTCTCAAGCACTGATGAAGTCCTTGCAGAAACAATGGGAGATGACTGGCAAGCAGCTAAAGCAGAGGGTAAGCAGCAGGGTTTAGATAACCATGAGATCCTAGAAAATTTTATTCGTGATAATGACGTAAGTGTTAAGTGGCGTGGGTTTGGTATGAGCGCGTGGCATAGTGTCACGGGTTTATTCTATGGTGCTGGTGCTCTTCTTGACACTGACTGGGGTCGCGAGGGTATTGTGGAGAATGCTAAACAAATTAATCTTAATAGAGAATTAGCAAACATCTACGGTGTGGAGATGGGCTTCGGGCAAGACCTCTCAGAAGCTCTTGCTCCTATGGTAGCAGACATGGTCGTGACGGCGGGTGCTGTAGGGTTAGCCGGAGTTACGTTCGGCGGTAGCCTTGCAGTATCTGGTGGGTATTTCGCAGCTAAATCTGCTGGCGGTGCTGCTGCTAGGGGTATCTTAGGAAGAGCTGTTGTGGCACGGACACTCATCGGTAATACGATGAAGAATACTTTAACTGGAGGTCTGGGTAAATATAGTCTTAGCCAACGGGTCTATCGAAACGCAGCAACGGGGGAGCTAAAGGAAGAAACTCTGCAGGCGGTAGCTTCAAGAATTAAAAAAGCTGGTGTCTTAAAAGGGTTAAAGCAGGGTGAATTAATCGGAGCTATCAAGGGCTACAATTCCCAACTAGCAAAGAATCTCGGTCTTAAAACAGGCATCTTTGTTCCAGCCGCAGTTAGATCTGGCGGCGCTACGTATGGTTCTGTTTTCTCTTCCTTAGAGAAGGAACTTACATCTAAGTATTTTAAAGATGGTGTATGGGCTGACGATTGGGATGCAGATAGAGTTAAACAAGAAGCTCATTCAACTGCATACGGAACTGCTCTCATGGGTGGAACCGTAACGGGTCTTATAACTGCCAGCTTTGGGAGTTTGTTTGGTGGGAAGTTCGGTGGTGTTGAAAGTGCCTTCCTTAAAGGTATGAGCTTCAAACAACTCAAGACTGTAACCGACAGACTTAGTGGATCTGTTTCTTCTGTAGAAGGTTTGAAAAGTTTGATGGCCCAATCAATCACAAAAACCTTTAAACAATATGGAAGCTCTAAGGGCCTAGCATTTGCAGCAGCCGCGGGTGGTGAAGGCACTGAAGAACTAATTGATACAATCGTCAATCAAATGGTTGAAGATGCTTGGCAAAATAAAGAATCACCTATGAGTGAAACGCTTAGTCAAGCTTGGCACGCCTTTAAACTAGGAGCTGTTCTTGGTGGAACTGCTACAGTAGGTGGTGCTCTTGTTAGAAAGGTTCCTGTTCTAGGCAATGCTGTTACAGACAGGCGTGGACTAGCTTCATTAGAGAGTTCTGTGATGGCTGACTTTGACGAACGCGTCAAGGAGGCCACGAAAGCAAATCCAGAACTTGCCAAACAAAGAGCTCAGCTAAAAACACTGGCTCCACAAACTGCGGAGGCCGCACAAAAAGTTTTAAAGAAGTTAAACGCTGAAGCTAAACAGAAAGCTGAAGCTAAGAAGCAGGGAGAAACCCCAGCACCCGAGCCTAGTGAAAGCGAAGCACCCGATGTGGATCCTGAAGAAGGACCGCAGCCTGAATTTGTGATAACCCTAGCTGGTTATGCGAAGAATAAGAAACCACAACTAAGTTCTGATCTGACTGATCGCGCTAACATTATACTAAATGCGGCGATTGATAAAGAACGTGCCGCCGGAACTTGGGACACAAAGAGTGCAGCAGAAGTAAACAAGTATATCGAAGAAGAGAGTATCATCTCACTAGAGCAGGCTAAAAAAGATGTCGCACAGGAGGCTGCTAAACTAAAACAAAAGATTTCAGCTAACCCCGACACGGATAAAACTTTTGAGAATCAAGAGTCTCCTGAAGAGAAGCAGAAGAGTATGATTGGAAATAGCCGCTGGACCTCAGAGTCTAGGAAAGCGGTTAATGAGCAGGGTGGAGTAGATCCTCAGACAGGAGATGCTGAAGCAAACTCAGCTCCGGTGGGGCAGCACCAATATAAAACACCAGAGCAAAAGTATAACAACGCCATGTTGTCGCTTAAACTTGCTAGGGGTAAATGGGAACAAGCGGTAGAACAAGCTGAACAACTACCCAAAGATAGCGAAGCTAGGAAGAAAGCGGAGCAAGCAATTGAAGATGGTTTAAACTCCGGCGAATTAATCGACCCTCGTAGGTATGACGCTCTTAGTAAAGCAGCTAGGTCGTTAAAAGTTGAAGACGATATTGCTGACGAGGATATCACAGAGCATGACGAAGCACAGCTAGAAGATTTAGTTAACGGGGGTTTCCCTGTCTCTATAATTCAGGAACACTTACAAGCTCTTGGACTAACGCTAGACAAAACAGGGGATGATAACTTCAGGGCTTTATCTAAGAGATTGAGTAACTTAATTGAGGAGAAGTATCCTGTCTTCAAAAAGAATGTAACATCTAAGGACAAGTTACCTGATTTATTTTCGGCTGATCAGAAATACGTTTACTTAGATGAAGAAGGTAACGGGATATTTAACAATGACCCACAACAGATGATGACTTTCTTAAAGAGTCACATCCTTATTCCTGTTTCAGAAGAAGTATATGAAGCTTCGACCATAGTAGGCTCTGAAGTTAACCCTTCTTTTGTAATAGAAAAACAAGAAGGATCTAACCAAGCGTATGTGGTTGACATCCTAGTTCCAGTTAGAGGTGGTCTAGTTTCGGCATGGGCAGACTTCAGAAATATTCGTAAGAATAATTTTAATTATTCAAGAGTTAAAGGACTACTCCAAGATATCGAGCAGCTTCAAGAAACAACTCCAGAAGATAGGCTGGATATCAAAGTTAAGAATCCTTTCCCATCTGTTGAGGGAACTGGGTCGGATCCAAACATAACTCTACGGGAGTTGCTTGCTTTAGCGGAAGATTTTAAAACTCTAAAACAATTGATCGAAGCGGGGGATCCACCTACTGGACCTGATAAGAAGCGGATAATGGTTGGCAGTGCTCAGAGCAGGAGTAGGTATTACACTGCGGCTGCTATGTCTCTCGGTCTTTCAATAAAGAAGAAAGTCTACGAGACTGCACAGCAAAATCCTTCCAACGATAACGCGACACAAGCACCATTTAATATGGCAAAGCTCCGCGACTTTTCTTTGGGATATTTCCAAGACATGGCTCGGTCTCGCAAAGAACAACAGGTTCTTAACCTTGGTAACCTCGTCAAACAAGGGGAGAGAATAGATAACAACCCTAATTTTGATGCGGACAAGAATGCGTCAGCAGGTAGTGGCGTAGCTGAAACACCTACCCCACTTCCAGTTCTTCCGAAAACTGGAACTGGTAGGTATTTAAGATCTAACCTAGCTACAATTGCTACAGCTCTTGAAAAAGATCAGGAGCTTAGGGGAGATCTAATCGCGTTTATAGATGCAAGAGTTTTAGGTGAGGACTCGTCAGCACAAAACAAAAGCGCGTCCGGTCTTGTTGACTTACTACTACAGCACCTAGTTAAAGGTAACAATGTAGCGAGCGACTCTACGCTAGAGTTTCTGACCTATGTAAATAAGATCTCAGAAACTAATCCGGAAGCATACAATATGATTGTTGCTCTCCAAGCAATTGGCTTGTCTTCACCATCACTCCACCCTGACGTATCTACAGATGCAGATCTTCTTGCCTTCATAAAAGAGGAGATGGTCAAGGCATATGGGGATGTCGCACAAGACATCAGTGATAGTAGCGTAGACGAATTCTTCCAGTTAGTGTCACATCATATAACTACCTTTAGACAAAACTCCATTGCTACTGAAGAGTCTGATGCAGTTATCGAAGCTACAAACCTACAAGAAATTGAGGATCTAGGTTTGGTTGATGGTGATGTCGAGTCTGTCTTGGAAGCTATTCGGTTGATAAAAGAAAATGGTAAGCCTGAGTTTTTAAGACCACTGGCCAAAGTTATTTTAGATAACCCAGAGTTTGTTAAGACCATCGTCTTCAAGATAGAATCATCTGACAAAGGATTCTCTGGAGAATATGACGCCGAGACTGGGCAGCCTATAATCACAATTAATCCACGGGGTGCCACAGGTGAGAGTGGTATAGCCGGAACCCTGCTTCATGAATATGCACACGCGTTTAGTGTAGACTTTGTGGCGATGCCTGTAGAGTTGAGAACTCCTGAGCACAACACACGCTTCGCGGAACTTGAAGCACACAGAGCCAAAGCCAGAGTAAAAGCTGAAAAGATAAAGGACGAAGTATTCTTAAACGGAACAGCTAATGTAGAAGAGTTTATTGCCTACACCTTGACCAGCCAAGAGTTCCGTGGGTTTCTTGGGCCATCATTACTACAAAAAATTCTACGCGTCGTTGCTAAAATTGTAACCTTCGGTCGAGCTAAACTCCCACCTACTGCATTACAGAAAAGTATCGCCAATGCTATGTCATCAGTCAGGGTTGGTGGTGCCCTAACACAAGCAGGGATCACGAATCACGTTGCAACAAGACTGTTTCAAACACAGACAGAGCGTGCCAAAATTGCTGATTCTTTTGGTGGTAAATCTAGTATCCTTGCTGAAGCTAGGTTAGAAGCAAAAGCTAAACAGTTTACAGAGTGGGTTCGGGATTATCTCCCCCCTGAAATTGTTATGTCTACAGATGAGACATCATCTGTTGTTGTCAAGATAGATGGGGAGACTGGTGTGCTAGTCTTCAACCCTAAACGAGCTGCCGTTAAACTCGCGCAGTTAGTTTCAGATAACGAGATTGATCCAGACAGACAAACACATTTGTTAGGCGCTCTGTTAAACGAAGAGATGGGGCACGCTGCCGCGAATCAAATCTTAACTGACGAGCAAGTCCTTGCTGTTATTCAGTCTATGGATGACACTGACTTTATTCGGATCATTAAAGAATACTATCCGGAGAGTGAGCAAGCAGAAGCTATTGCTCGTATGCGGAGTGAAGATGCTGAAGTATCTTCTGTTGAGAAATACAGGTTAGCCAACGAAGCCTTTGCAGCTCATGCCAGTATGGCCATGCGTGGGATGACCACCAACGAGCAGATAGCTTTCTTGCAGACTAACCCTAGCTTGCTTGCAAGCTTTATCCAATACCTTAAAGCGTTTCTCAGTAAGCTCACTTACCACAGAACTCGTAAAGATTTATCTCCTGAAATGCGTGACGCCGTTAACAATGTTGTTCGCGAGCTACGTGCTATGGAGTTAGCCTACCGTCCAGCTCCACGTAGTGTAACGTATAATACACGTAACGGAGAACAGATTGTAGACGCTCTAGTTAAGCAAGCTGTTGGCTACCGGATGCTGGCTCCTGACGATTCTTCTGATGAAGATGCTACCATGGACCTTGAGTCTAGGTTCGGAGCTGATGTTCTCCTCGCCCCAGTTCATAAAGGGCAGGAGCTTATCGATGATGCCATGCTCCATGGAACAAAGAACATTGATGCAGGTGCGAAAGGTAGTCGGCCACATATGCTTGGAATGAAATTCTTTGAGATGATGGATCCGAAAGATCGGATTCATTGGGATCCAAAGAATCAGGATAAGATTGATAGGATGGGTGGGAGACTTTATGGAGTTCTCCAACGCGCATTGAACGAGTATCCTGATTTCGTTTCTTGGTATGAGGAAAGAGTTCAGATGTCTGTGGATATCTTTGAGGAGCTAGACCCAGATATTAAAAAACCCGAAGATAACTTTGTCTTCAAAACTTTATTAGCGGTAACATCTAACGGTAACAAAGTTGAAGCACAAACTGAGGACTCGTGGGCTATCTATCAGAACTGGAAGAAGACTGGAAAATTTGCCCCTGCTGAAACTAAGAATCCTGACACTGGAAACAACTGGGTAAGAGGCACTAGAACATCTGCAATTACAAATCAACTCAAGCTAATGGATGGTTTGGTTTCCAAGTATACTTGGGAACGGATGCAAAAATTTCTTGCTAGATCTGGAACGGTTAAGGAGTTGAAAGAAGCCTTAGTTTCTGAGCTCGAGTTTACTAAACAAGATGCGGGTGACCTCCTCAAAGGAGAACTCATAGATGAAACCGTCCCCTTCGCTCTTATCTTCGGCCCTAAATTAGGATCATTCTACCACAACCTTAACGGTAAATTTGATTCTATAACCATGGATCTCTGGTTTATGAGAACCTTCGGTAGAACAGCGGGGACACAAATGGACGTGATTCCCCCTGCCCAGAAAAGAAAAACGAACAAGCGGTTTGATGATGCCGTTGCCGCATACTTAACTAAAGATCCTAAAGGAGAGTTGTTTAAGTTAGCCAAGTTAGGTAGGAAACGAAAGCGTTCTATTGAAGTCGTAATGGCTTTGAAAAAACATTACACTTCTCCGGCGAATAGATCAAAGTATTATGATGAGAAGACTAAGTCGTGGGTAACCCTTAAAAAGGGGGAGAAGATGGAGAAGATTTCTCCTCTTGATAACGAACTAAGGAAAGCAACTAATCAATTAGAAAAGATTATTGATGGGCATGAGCTTGTTGAAGCCCCAAAAAACGGTAGTCACAGAAGATTCATGAGGTTGTCCATGTATAATGCAATGGACAAATTAGAACAAAATCACGGAATCAAAATGATTCCAGCAGAAGCACAAGCAATATTATGGTATTATGAAAAAGCAGTCCACACGGAATTCGGTTCCGGAAAAGATGAACAAGCCCCCGACTATGCAACCGCAGCCAATGACGTATACCGATCAATCACCGGAAGCAATGCAGGATCCTTCACTGTATCCACCGCAAACATCCGAAGAAGAGATTTACGAGGAAGCGTTGGCGAGGATAGTAGAGCGTCTAGAGAAAGAAGGCGTAATCTAGACCTTGAGTCTAGGTTCGGAGCTGATGCTAAGATCCCCGACTTCCTCAACGAGGTGGATATGCAGGAGGTTGAGATCGGTCAGTGGCTTGAGCTACTCGACGTTCCTTTGATGGAGCTACATGAGTATGACATCAAAGCTAAGGACGGAACCTTTGGAACTAAATTCAAAAGGTTCTGGATCAGAACATTCCAACGGAGAGCAGACAAAAGAGTTGTTCGTTTCTTTAATCAAACGAATGCCTTTATCAGAGAGACTAAGTCTATTGTAGAAATATATCAAAGGAAACATGACCGTCTCTTAGCGCAGGAAGAGGAAAGGTTAGGTCAGCCTATACCACCTTCGTTAATTGCCCATGCATCTGGTTCAACCAATGGCTCTCAATTAACATTCGCTCAAGAGGAAGAAGTAGATTCTGCTCATGCTTCAGACCTTGCGAAAGCGATGAAGATAATGGATCAAGCAGATCGCAAAGCTGCTATTGATGCAGCCGCGAAAGCTAAGGCGAGTAAGATCATGCTGTTCAGAAATAAGAACAGAGCTGCTGAACTTAACGTGCGGAACAACGCATTGAAAAATCTCCTTACGGTTTCACCGAAGATGTATGCCTTGATAGTAGAGATGCGTCAACTTCAGGATCAGCTATCGAAAAAAGGTGTCGATGTTTTTGAAGGATCCATGGACGCATCAGATCTTAACTTGGCGTTCAACTTTGATCGTGGAATCTATATCACAAGAAGGTATAGGATGTTTGAGGACAATGACTTCGCTGCTAAAGTTTTAGAGGATGATGCATATGAAGACACACGGGACAAAGCTGTGTTGTATTTTGCGAAACAGAAAGCTCTACAAGATGTTGATGCCTTAATGCTGAAGCATGGTGTCGGATACAATGAGGCCCGACAGATGGTCGAAGATGATCTGAATAATAACCCCGATCATCACGCTTCCGTTGGTCGTAAAATGATGCGATCATTTATCAAAGGATACCAGCATGGTGAAGCCCGCCGACAACTTAAGATTAAGCAAGGCTCATCTACTCAAGACATCGTCCTTCAAGATTCGTTCAACGACAAAGCTTTAAATAAGATAGCCCAGACTATCAACGAGAAGAAGAACATTCCCGATCCCGTCAGAGAATTACTCGGAGAGTTCGGAGAAGAAGCAGGCTCTACAAATCTTGGACACTCTATTCTGCATACGGCTAGTATGCTGGCCAACCAGTCTTTCTTCAACAAGATCAAAAAGCTTGGGTTAGAATCTGCCGATCCTTGGTTAGTTACCAAAGAACAGTATGATAAAGATCCAGAAAAGTATGAAGATTGGTCTCAGCTAAAAGCTGACACAGGTGAGGAAGATCTCGCGCCTATCAAAGGGATGTATTTCAAGGGAGATATTGCAGAACAATTTGAAGATCTGTTTAATGACCCGAAAGAAATGCGTGACATTAACAACGAGCGTGTTGAGTTTGAAACTCGTATAGGTTCTTTTGTCAGAAAGGCAACGGGATACTCGCTCGCTCTAAAGACATTAGGATCCGTAGGCTTTTATTTCCGAAACATGGTAGGTAATGCCATGTATTTCGGACCAATGCAGGGCTACTGGGGTGGTGGAAAACTTCTGTTTGATGAAGCTGTTGGTGGGCTCGCTGCAGCAAGTTCTGTTATGGGTGAGGCTGACATAAACAGCAACCAATCTCTAATGGTTCAAGCGGCACGGGGTTCTTTGGCTGATTTAAACTGGCACCTGACTGAACTAAAAAGTATGGATGTTTTCGGGGATGAGTTGGAAGTAACTCAGATCCAAAACCTTTTAGCTGGCCGAGCTACTTATGCTGATCTTGAATCCGATCTAAAGAAAGCTGGTGAGCTTCACCAACAAATGGCTAACCAGATTAATACGAAATCTAAGGGAGCTATTCCTGAGGGAGCTGCTGATCTGTTAGCTAAGTATGGGCTCGACGGTTGGGAACTTACTAAGACTGGAGCCAAGCGAGCCAAAGATGCATCAGATGCCTTGATGAAGTTGGGTGGTCGGCTTGCTTCAGCGGCTGATGGTTTCTTTAAGATAGGTCTATACAACTTTGAATTAGATACACTGGTTGAAGCAGCTAAACAGGCACCACCTAGTGACCCTCTTAGCAAAATGATTTCAGGTCCAAACAATACCCCATCATCAGGACTTAAACAGATGGCTGCTGAGATTGTTAAGGACACAACCCAATCATATAGCCGAGCCTTACCAGTAATTAAGACATTCACGCGCAGTTCTATGGGTGTAGTGATTGCCCCATATATTCGATTCGCTGCGGATGTTCCCCGAGTATTTATCAACGGGATCTTCCAAGCTAAAAAAGAGATGGCTAGTAAAAACCCAGTCATCAGGAAGAGGGGTAAACGAAGAGCACTCGGAGCGTTAACAACTACGGCTGCATCGTTAGCCCTCACAAAGGGTAGTCAACTACTACTGTTTGGATTCGATGACGAGGATGAGATGGACATGATCCGAGGGGGTATGCCAAAGTGGATGCGCTCTTCGGGTATATGTTTTTATAAAACAGAAGACGGAGAAATATATAGCACGGACTTAACTTTCTTAAACCCTTTCGCGGCTTATCAAGAACCATTCGTAAGAGGACTGGAAGCCCTACTCAAAGGAGACATTGGTGGTGCTGTTAGTAAAACTCTATGGGTAGACGGTTTACTTAAACCATTTGCATCCGAGCAAATCCTTGCTGGGGCCATCACTGATGTGGTGTTTAATGAAGATGAGTATGGTCGTAAGCTCGTTCAAGAGGGTGAAGACTGGGGTGCCTTCACATTACTGGGGCAGGTCTGGAAACGGGCCTACGAACCGAGAACATTTAGGGCAGCTAAAGATTCTTTTGATGCTATCTTCTCAGACAAATCTGAGGAGTGGTTCACCAGCCCACTAGGTCTAATTTGGAAAGAGGTTCTACCTGTTAAACCACATAAGCTTGACGTGGATAAGACATTCCGGAGGTATCTCCGAAACCATATGGAGGATTACCGGAACAACAGGATGTCTCTTGAAAAAGAAACCATGAGCCCGAGTGATGTGACGGATGAGTATAACAAGTTCGCTAAGGTAAGAATCTACCAAGCTAATGACTTCTCCAAGGCTGTGATCGGGGCAGAAAAACTAGGCATGGATACTACCGACATAATGCAGAACGCTAAGTCTTTCGGAGTTAGTAAGCAAAGGCTCCAACTTAATCGATTAGATTTAATCATGAGACCAGTCATGTCCGAGCCAATGAAGCGGAGAATGATGGCCAGCGACAAGCTCCAGCTAAGATACTCGGACTACCTCAATGCCCTAGACAAGTATGATCTTTACATTCCGACTGGGGACTAACCCTGATCCTCGGAAGCAATAGCCTTAATAAGAATCGCATAGTTAACGATGTCCTCGCAGGCATCGTTAACTGATTCCTCCTTAACGGTTAGCTTACCATCGTTCGCGAAAGAATTAATCCTCTGAATTTTATCCTGCATCCTGAGCAGGATCCCCTTGATAGGGTGGATGCCTACGGTTTCGGACGCACGGAAGTTGGCGAACGGGTCGCACGCTTCTGAGCCTCCCGTGTAGTCCTTATTCTTTGACTCCATAATGCGGCGACAGCGCACGCTGGTAACAGAATGTAACTCCAGTAGTTCTTCATGAGTCATGGTGACAGAATAGGTATGTGATTATAGCAAGCAAGGCTAATATTCCTAGACCAATAGCCCGTTCCATATCGAATAACAAATCACTCATCCAACACGCCCTCCCTAATCTCCTTGATCTCCTGATTAATTTCATCTCGGATCACCACAAGCCTTTCGATCTTGCCTGTAAGCACGAGCTTCTCATCGCGGAGGATGGCGAGCCTCATGACATCTCGTTCGCTTAGATACTTTTCTTTCTCTAAGGTTTCACTAATTATCTTATCCATTTTTCTGTTTGGTTTTGTTTAAGCATCGAACATAGTTTCGACTAAAAGAAGCGCGTCTTCAGAGATTTTACTCTCAATCTCGGGGTAGTTTTTTAGTAGTCTGTATTCACAAATCTCTACTGTCTGTTCCTTATCTGGTTTCTTGGCGCAAGTTTTACAAACTCCGTAGTTGCATACGTGAGTTCTGAATCTGTCATCGTTAGCCCATACGGCAACTATAGCTGCTTGTTTATTTTTACCACAACAAGCACAGTCACACATAACTCTGTTGCCTTTATCTTTAGTTTTATTTATCACGGGTTTGTTTGGTTTTGTTTTCTAGGGCTTCGGCTATGTCATGCCGCAAGAATTCTAATCCATGCACCAAGTAATCCCATAGGGTGTTGTCGTGCTTGGGCTCCAAGTCTAGGGTGTCCTTTAAGTTGGCGTATATCTCACGCTTCTTAGCCACCCATTTGGAATCAAGATTCCGGATCTGGATTCGGGAATCATGGAGCATTTTAATTTTGTTTTCCGTGGTCATGTATAGCGAATGTGTTGTTGGTTATTTCCATTAGTGCGTCATAGATAGCGAGAGTTTCCTCGTAATGCAGCATCTCCTTATACTGTGATGTGTCGTAGCAGATAGCCGCGATAGCATGGATGAATCGATCCAGATGTTTTACTTGATGGGCTCGCACGCATCTAATCGAGGCGCTGTGTGTGAAGGCGATGATGGACCATCCGGAAGGATTAACATCGGAGTCATCAACACGGGCCTTCAATGACAGTTTAGTGTCATTGATATGCAGTGTTTTAGTTTGGGTATTTGTGGGTTCTTTCATGAGTAAGAGGTCGTTGTTAAAGTGCAAATGTTAGAGTGGTGAATCGTGTCCATGGCCTCTAGCTTTTTAGCTATAGCTTTCATGACATACTCTTCAATAGAATTGTGTGACAGTAGAACCTTTTGAAGGGCGTCTGACTTAGCCCCGTTACGGTGGATCCGTCCCAGAACTTGAGCAAACTCCTTGGCGTTGAAGCTCGGGCTGATGAGGGACAGTCGGGGCCTGTCTCCTTTGATGTCGTGGAGGGATATACCTGTGCCCCCTGTGGAGGCATTCACTACAATGCAATGTGTCTCATCAGCTTGGAAAGATTGAATGATCTCTTCCCTTTCCTCTGCTGGGACAGAGCCATCGATAAACTCACAGTCTAAAAGAGCTGCTACTTCACGCAACGACTCGGTGAAATTCAGGAATACAACTACGCTATGTCCTTCAGCGACAGCATCTTGCGCCATGTCTGCAATGTCCACAACTTTGTAAGCCTCACTCTCTTGCCTAGCTTTTAAGATCTTAACGATGATGGGTGTGTCATCGTCATCATCAAAGTCAGGGAGCTTACCGGACGCGACATACTCGACCATATCTTCTTCAGATATATTCATATTCTTGTAACTCTTAATTATCTTGTTGTTATTTTTGAACTCAATTGGATCCACGATGACACGGTTATCCCGAAATGAATCAGGAAAATCTGACACGGTCAGACCCTTGGTGCTGATATCATAGATAGATTTGCGGATCTTCTTCTGAGCTTTACGTGGTTCTGAAATCTCCCAACCACCCCAGTGTCCTTTGTAGCAGCCCATCTTTTTAAGCCAGCCGAAGTAAGAGCGTAGGTTGTTCCTCGCCTGATCGTTAGAGTGTAGGTCCAGCATATAACCGAGGGGTCTCATCTCAATGGGTGACTCACAAGGTGTGCCTGACATCCCATGGATCCGGAATCCTTGCCGGACCAGAGCCACTAGCAGGTTTGCATTGAGAGACCATGGGCCTTTGCATTTGTGGATCTCATCCACAAGAACGAGAGTATCTTTCGACAGATCCCACCCGAAGTTCTTCTTGCCAAGGCGGCACACATGCTCAGTCTTTCCAGTCCTTAGCTTCTCGACGTTAAGGATGAACACGGGCTCCAGCCCACACTCCTTTAACTCCGAAGACCATGAGGGTATCACTGCCTTGGGACATATCACAGCTACCCGATTGATGGTGGGTGATTGCTTGATCACTGCCGAGGCTACCTGAGCCCCTACTACAGTCTTACCCGTGCCCATCTGAGATGAGTCGAGGGTGTTACCGCCTGATAGCAAGCGGTTTACAAAGAAGTCGTGGGCTTTTTGCTGAGGTGTATATAATTGTTTCATTTATTTTAAGTATTCTTGGGCCATAGCCCATGTGTTTATTACCTCTAGGCATTCGGCCATCGAGGGATTTCCGTCCAGATAAATCCATTCTCCACCACTCTGCTCCCAGATCCCCCACTTCCAATCAGAGCCTTTACTAGCTGACGGAACCTCGTGATGGGGGTGCTCTCTTGATGAGTCCTCAACACGGTAATGGTTGAAGTCCTTGTCGAGAACATCGTAAAGTCCTCGCTCTATTTTTTTTACCAACATATATTCTTGTATTGAGGTAGCCCCCCGAAGGGGGCTTGATATAAATCAAGGCTTAGTCAAGGCCCGATCTAGGTTTGTCCAATTCTTTTGTCAGCGCAAGGTTTATTTTGCACCCGATACTGGCTGGCTAATTCATCCCATGTGAACTTACCTTCGGCTCGGTCGATCTGGGCCTGCAATCGTTTCATCTCCTCTCGATACATGAACTGCCTCGCACGCTCCACGTTGGACCAGTAGGCATCACTACCTGTGGCTCTCATTAGTTTACTCATTGTCGGTGTTTACTTGGATGAATGACAGGCCATTCAAATCATTATTAATGATGCCGAGGACATCTTTAAGGTAGGGCGTAGCGTAGCACCTGTTAAATGCTACGGCTCGTTTACCCTTGCCAGTCTCCACGAACCTGATGTCCATTGATATGGTGATAAGGTTCTTTTTTTGCAACGCCCTAGCTGTGACGCCTGCTTTGGTCGGTCCCTTGGGATCGTCTCGCCCGCCCAAGATCGAGTAGATTTCTTGGAAGGTGCAGGCAGGTTTGCAGGCTATCACCATCGCTGTGGCCGCTTGGTTAAATGTTAAGATCTTAGCGCGGTTGAAATTTTCAAACGCGGCTATGAGCTTAGGGTCTATTATTGGTTTCGTCTTCATAAGTTTGGTCCATATGGTCTTGAGCTTCGGCGCATCTCGCGTCCAGCCATTGGTGATAGGCATCTATCTCTGCCTCTAGTTCTGCCTCGGTCATCTGTCCATACCGAGGCCCGTCTGCGAATAGGTCACTGATCATTTGTAGGACTGTTCGATGTTCTTTCGGATGAGGTGAGCCAACTGGAACCCATCCCCATAGTTTCGGACACGCTGCAGTAGCGCACGGTGATCTCCTGAGAGACCCGCACGGCTACCGTTTAGCCAAGCCTCGGTGAGCTTATCATACCAGAGGCCGTGGTGCTCGGCTACCAAGGCGCGGAACGCGTCCTTGATTTCTTCCACGCAATTGTCAAGGAACTGATTTGACATCGACCTTATGGCCACGGTCATTGCCACCTCAAACCCCGAGGTGATCCAATCCTTGATGTCCAACTTCGCCTCGTTCGTAGTCATTGCAATGCTCTTACGGCGGCAAGCGGCTGGGCCAGTGTGGATCTCATCGCCCACTTTATTGGCCGTGAATCCGTGCTTCTTGGCGAACCTTTTAAGTTCTGCCATCGAAATGTTAGGTTGAGAATAGCACTCGTTCAAGAGCACCGCGTAGTCTGGTGTATTATTTGTATTCATAGATTGGTAGGAATGAATCCTGAATGTGGCCCCCGCACTCGGAGTCAGGGGCCATGGTTCAAGGTTCGGGGTTCAGGGTTAATGAGTTGAAATCATTTGTCAATTCTTTTCCTAGGTCCCCCATGCGTACGGGATCCCGTCCAGCTTAAAGGCCCAAGGGAACCGAGCCGTAGTCATCGAAGAGGCTACCTGCTCGGGCGTCATGGGGACATAATAGCCCAACGCAATCCCGACCTTCCGACAGGGCGTCCTTAGATAGGACCACTCGTCGGTCGTGTCAGCCTTCTCGTCGATCCAATCGAACGCCTCGTTGAAATCTGTGATGCTCTCCCACTCGCCCGAGATGGCCTCATCGAGGAGGGACTCGACCTCTTGGAGTAGGCTGGGAGATGAGTGCTCCCTTATTAACTGTTCTTTAGTCATGGTTACTTGTTAAGGTTAAGGGTCAAGCGGACGCTATCATCGTCCTCCTCGCGGTTGAATATCTTACTCGCCTCAGTGGTGAGGTCATCGAGATCTGCAAGGGGATCCATTGCTTGGTGGTTGGCCATCCACGAGGCCGACTCATATTTCCAAGACCGGTAACGGTCCCCGTCCTGCTTCAACCAGCCATCCTCCAAGGCATTATCGAGGACGTCCTCGACTAACTCCTCGCAGGGGTATGATGGTTTGTAAGGGAGCTGCAATGGCAGTTTGTCATAAAGCTCAATCCTAAGATCCAGCTTGTCGAACCAACCATCAGGGTGGTTGTTCGGCACGCGGAATTCCTGAGCAATATCAATGGCGGTGGCGAGCACGGGAAAACATATCTCGCAGGAAAGTGCGTCGAGCTGTTCGGTCAGTGCCTGTATTTGGTCACGCAAGCCTGAGATCAGGTGCGCTGTGGTTTTCTTTGTCTTCATAGAATCTGAGTAGTGGACCCTGACTCAGGAGTCAGGAGCCACGCTCAAAGCCCATGACCTAGCCCCATGGTAAACCGTAGTGATCGGCACACACAGGCCCGTAGCCAGCAGACAGGGACTCAGTGGTGGTGAGCTCCCGAGAGCAGAAGCAACACGCTCCAATCTCACGGCCCATCGATCCGGCGAGGCCCGAGGGGTTAGCAGCAAAGTCCCGCACCAGCTCGGTGATCTGCGAAGGGCAGTCACGGGTGGGCCGGAACTGTCCATCCCTGATGGTGCCATAGAAGCCAGCACCAAACTCGGGGTGGGCAACGGTGATGGATCCCGCCATCTTGGATCGGGGGCCTGCCATGGCAAACTTGACGGGGAAGTCCCCACCATCGATCTTGAACTTAGGGAACTTGAGGTTCTCCGCAGCCTTGGCGAAGGCTGCTTCGATCTTGGAGGTATCGATCTCTACCCTCGATGGGAGCATCGAGCTGTTCGCCATCTTGTGAAGCCAGAAGGCAAGCACAGGCGGCATAGGCACAGCATACTTGCGGTCCTCCTTGACCGCCTGATAAATCCGAGAGATGAACTCGGTCTGCTCCATACCGCCCTTGTGAAGCGCCATAGCCGCGTCATAGTGGGTGGAGAATTGGGATTTGAATCCCGCGTGGAACTTCCCATTGGAAGCTTCGTAGCCCTCGAAAGAGAGCCCTGTGGTGGTTGTTTCACTCATGGTATTATTGGTATTTTGTTGACAGGTTAGCCCTGATAACGACACCCCGATACATGGACCGAGGTGCCGGGTCAAGGTTAAACTTTCAAGCTCTTTTCAAACGCGTCGAATTCGGCCAACAATTCATAAGCCTGTTCCCAGTCCTCGGCCCCGCGGGTAGATTCGCCCCACGGGTTGCCATCGATCTCACGATCTCGTGGAACGGATACCCAGATGTTTCGATGAGGCCACGAGGCCACCTCAGATTCGACGGTCGCGTTCATCCGCTTTGCAAGGCGGCGGGCCTTGCCATAATAAGGATCCTGTTTGGGGCGGGCCTTGCCTGCGCGTTCAAGCTTGGCGAAGAGTCGATGTAGTTCTTTCATGGTTACTTGAGTAGGGGTTTGAGTTCCTCGATGACAGCATCGGCGAGCTGGTCCTGCTGGGCCAGTAGGGATTGGGCCTGCTTGACTGATGGATGACCGAAGGCTGAGACCTTCACCTGTAGGTGCGCGTCTGAGATCTGGTTGACCGCTTCGCGAACGCTTGCGCCATCGCTGATTCTTCCGGCCTCGACGAGCTGGGCTAAGGAAAGCCCAGTCCAAGTGACATAATTGAGAACGTCTGAGACGCTTAATGTTAGTTGCATAGTATTCATTGTTGTTGTCAGGAGCTCCTCATGAGCCCTGAGTGTGGCCCCCTGCCTCATTGGACAAGGGACCATGGCTCAGGGTTCAGGATGCAGCTGGGGCCTGCCATTCATCGATAGGGCCGCCGAGGATGTGCTCCGCTGCAGACTGGGCCTGACTGGCCGCACTGATGATCATTGATGGATCACCTTTGAATGTCTCACACCATCCCTGCAGGTAGGCGGCGTTGTTAGTCTGCACCTTGTCGGTCCAGCATCCGGTCAAGGAGGATAGCATGGCGGCGGTCATTTCGGCGACCAGCTCCTCAAAGCTGTAGCGATCGGATCCGAAGCGGTCAAAGTTGACCACCCCTTCACGGGCGAGCCGATCCACGTGCCCCGTGCTATGGGCGAGCTCATGAAACAAGGTGCCATAGTAGGCAGGCACCGAGTTGAAATCGGCAGGGTGGGGGTTCTTTACGACATCGGTCTGCGGGGTGTAATTAGCCTTGTCACCCCCGAGCTGGATGGTGGGGGGCTTGGCGTAGCCATCGACTACCGCCTCCGCCTCGGCCACAAGCTCGACCTCAGGAAGGGCCTCGGGCATCGGGCGTTCTGGGATCTCGATACCATCAAGCTGCTCTAGGTTCCAGACCAGCGCATATGAGGGCTTGCCCCTGAGGAACCAACGGTCGCACTTTTTGGGGTCATTAGTATATTCCCCATTGATATCGAGCATCACCTTGGCGCGGCGTTTTAGGATCATGTGCCCCCGCTCGCCCTCCTTGATGGAAGCACCGAGGCGCTTTATGTCAGATTTGGGCAGGTAATACGGGCACTCATAGGGTAGCACCGAGAGCAACCAGCGATTGCCTCCTCCATAGACATGGCCCGTTCTGAAATTACGCGGGCTCCATTCCCCGACCAGTGGGGTTTTGGACCATTCCTGTTGCCATGGCAGCTTGCCTTCTGATTTGATTAGATCGATGATCTTCTCGGTGACAATTGCGTGGACTTTACTTGGCTTGGCTGCTACGGCAGCTTCTTTGGTATTCATGGTGCCTGTATAAAAGACTGGGGTTTGTCCCATGTCGAGATTTATTTTCAATTATTTCTGGGGGCCTCATTTTGGGCACCTCATTTGAGACGTTTTGAAATCATCAAAAATACATGAAGAATCGTTGCAAATCATTGAACAATAAGGAGTTAGCCTCTAACAGATCTAACAGAACCTTAAAACCATAAGTCACTGTGTTTCAATGAGTTATGCTTATTGCAACCAATATGCATTTGTCGTTGCAGCTATTTTGAGTATACAGAGCCCATATCGAGGTGCCCCCTCTCAGATCGCAACCTAGCTCAATTGTGGGTATGCTCTCAGATCAAGAATTTTGTGACCGGAGCCATGAGCCCCGAACCTTGGACCTCATCCGATCCTGTCAGGCCCGATCAATTCGGCCATGAGTCACAAGTCAGATTTCAGGAATCAGGAATCAGGGTGCAATTTGAGATATGGATCCATTTCTCAGATTAGGTTTTTGGTCCAGATTGGGGAGCACGCAACATGGCCGCGCCCCAGCGAATCCGGACGCGAGCACCGCGCATCGTGAGCCCTGAATCATGCATCAGGAATCAGGAACCATGGGCCCCGAGGCCCCGAATGAGAGCTGCGCTCGATTTTGCCGCCCGACGAATTCGCGAAGCGAATGAGGAGCTGGATTCAAGTCTACTATTAGGGTTCCACTATTCAGGATCCACTATTCAGGATGTAGTAACCATGAGAAATATACGAATATACAGCTATACGCCACGGGTATAGTGTTGTTTTTTCTTGGCGACGAAGTGTTTATATATGTGTGTTTATAAAAAAACTTGACTAAATCCCGCATACACCTGAAATAACCTACAATATGGCAGAAGAAAACTACTACTCTAGGAATCAAAAGGCCCGTAAAGACTACCAAAAGCAGTATTATACGAACAATAAAGACCGAATACGTAGGAAAAAGATGCTTGAAGAGCTAGAAGACCCCGAAAAGTTTGAATCAAGGAAGAAGTATAACCAGACATACTACGAACAAAACAAAGAGCGTATCTTAAAAAGGCGTGCAAAACTGTATGCCGAAAAGAAAGCTGCACAAAATAAACCATAAAGGTTCCTGTATTTATATATTAACTGTTGTAAATTACAATAGAGAATATAATATTACAGAAATAGTTTTAATTTAGTTTTCGTAAAAGCGTACGTAATAGCGTACGCTTCTCTGAGGCGTTGACCCCCCGCTTCAAAATGTTATTCTCTGCCCATGCCCACGAATAGCAGAGTGCTAAAGCCCGTCAGCGATACTGTAGCTAAGACAGAATTTGAAGTTGCGGGAGTTACTGCGGACGCGCTCGACGCAGCCGAGGCCAGATCCTTAATGACGAAGGCGTTTGTTAAAGCATACAATGCTAAGAAAAATAAAAAAGCTGTAGAGACCGCAACTAGAGTAACTATGGCAATGCCGTGGGTGCCCCGAGTAGCACCTACCAATGTTGTTCCCAGCGCCGCCCCTTCAAATTTAGCAAAGGCTGCAAAGGGTCTAGGTAAGGTGTCTTCAAGATTACCCCCCGTTCAAGCCTTTATAAACGCTTACGAAGCAATGTCCCTAGCCACCGATCCAGAAGCTCGTAAAAAAGCTGATGAGCAATCTAAAATAATAGCCGCGCGGGACAGGTTACATTATGAAGACATGTTTAAAAACGCAGCCCAAGGTTATCTAGATCCCATGGGCACAATATACACTGCTGGAAAAGGAGTAATGTCCGAATCGTTCAGGACAGGATTAAAACCTATGATTAAAGAAATGATATTCGGGAGCCCATAAGTTCACATTATTGACTAACGAATCAAAAATGATACCCTCCCGCTATGACCGATACCTCTAGCCTAAGGAAACGATTGCTAAAACAAGCTGGGGTGTCTGGGGTAAACAAACCCAAAAGAACACCGAACCATAAAACTAAGTCTCATGTAGTTGTAGCAAATGTTAATGGTAAACCTAAGTTAATCAGATTCGGGGAGCAGGGTGCAAAGACCAATCAGAATGCCAAGCAGCGGAAACGGTTTAAAAGCCGACACGCTAAGAACATCGCTAAAGGACCATCGTCCGCTGCGTATTGGGCAAACAAAGTAAAGTGGTAACATGAAAAAGAAATCTACAGTAAATAGTGCAAACACTTATACGGAGCCTTTGAAACGTAAGCAATTGTTTGAGGCAATAATGCGTGGATCTCGTGGTGGGAAAAAAGGACAGTGGTCTGCTAGGAAAGCGCAGCTTCTAGCGAGAGAGTATAAAGCTGCAGGTGGAGGGTATAAAAGCTGATGGCACGCAAAAAACAACAACAAGATTTAATAACATGGGGTAATGAAAAATGGGGAACCCCTTCTGGAAAAAACTCTGTAGTGGGTAAAGACGCGACGGGGGAACCTTACCTACCGGCTGCCGCACGTAAATCATTAACCCCAGCTCAACTTGCAGCTCAAACAAAAAACAAACGTAAAGCTATGAAACAAGGAAAACAAAAAGCTAAGTATACTGAAGCTACTGCTAAAGCCGTTCTTAAAAGTCGGATGAAAGCTAAAAGCTATGGTAAGAAGAAGTCTAAAAAGGGCTCTTACTGAAAATAGTCTAGGTAAATACATATTAACTGTTGTAAATTACAACAGAGAATATACACTGGGGGCATGAGTTCATACTTACCAGAGGGTTTTAGGCGGATTCCGAGGGCCGCAGACCACTACGCTGTGTCAGAAAAAGGCGCTGTGTTCAATATGAAGACTGGAAAGATTCTCAAATCCCAGTGGAATGGGACTAAAGAATATACGACAGTTAAAGATAAGCTAGGGAAGCAGTTCCGATTTTGCTATTCTGATATAGGTCGGCTGGATTACACCCCTTTAACTGAGGATTGGTTGTTCCACGTGGAACAAGCCCGTAAGATTCCAGACTTCCCCGATTATGCTGTTTCTCACTATGGGGCTATATACAGGTTTGCCCACCGCAAATCAGGTATTAGAGCTAAGGAAATCCACATGATACGTAGTGGTATCATGCAAGGACGTTCTTACGTCTACCTTAGAAATAAAAACACCCGCAAACGAGTCCGTGTTGATCAGATCACAGAACAAGTTTGGGGTGCTGAAAGCACTTTTGAAGAGTGATTACTTTTCTTCAGCAATAACTTCGACTGCTTCAAGAACTTGAATATCTTCAAGAACTTCAACAGCTTTGTCTTCCCGAGCAATCACATCGATCCCAAAACAAATCTTTGGTGGGAGTGGTGTAACGTGAATATGTGGCCGTGCATTTGCAGCAGGCTTCGTGAATGGGATAGGGATGGTTCCCTCAAGCCCAGTCGAGCTACATGATACATTGAACAGGAGTCCGGATACAGTGATCAGGGTAATTAATACTTTATGCATAACAGACAGACCGTATTTAAACCGCGATCAATGTCAACTTCTAAACCATTGACTGAATAGCAATTGACAAGTAAAGTAGATATTTATGATGAATGATCACCCTTTAGAAATTGACGGGCTAGAACTAGCTGCTTTAGATGACAAGGGGAAACCAGTGGTGACTCGACTCAAAGATGTTAAGAGTGCCGTAGCAATCTTCAAAACTTTATTTAAAGCGGATGAAAAATCAGCAGTTAACCGAGCACGAATCGACGCGATGTTCGACGGTGCCGCCCCGTATAATCAGGGAAGTCTTGCGACCAGTGGGCAAGGACTTAAAACCAACCTCAACTTTGGAGAAGCTCAAAGATTGCTTGATATTTCTTTATCTGCTTACGTGGACTTGTATAGTAGTCTTGAGCGGTTGGTTGAAGTCACGGGCACGATGGGGGAGAAGTCAGAAGTTTCGCCGCTTGAAGATATTGTCTCGGATGAACTAACGCACATGATGCGGTCATGGCCGGAGTTTCATAGCGCCTACCTTAGACTTTGCACCACGTTTATTAAACATGGGGTGTCTATTGCTTACTTTGACTCACCGGACGATTGGAAGTTTAGGGTTGGTGGTTTTACAGACATCTTGATTCCGAGACAAACCGCTGCATCTGAATCGTGTATCGACATCGCGATTGGTCGTAGGGAATACTTGTTGCATGAACTGAATGCATTTATCAAGAATCCGGAAGCAGCGGCTAAGATTGGCTGGAATGTTGATGAAGTTAAGCGGGTAATTAAAGAGAATGCCAAGACAACGGGACGCTCAGCGAATAGTAATGCTGAGTATGAGGCACTGCAGGCTGAATTTAAAAACAATGATATATACACGGGGATTCAAAACCCGTCTGTATCCGTGTTACATTACTGGATAAAAGAAATGGATGGCACGATTAGCCACTATATTTCTTGTGAGAGTATGCCTAAAGACTTCATGTATAAGAAGACTTCTCGTTATTCTAACGCGGAGCAAGCGTATGTGATGTTTACGTATGGTGTGGGGTCGAATGGGACATATCATTCGGTTCGTGGTTTGGGTCAGCGTATATTCTCCCATATTCAGACAAGCAACAGATTGCGATGTCAGCAGATTGACGGGGCTATGCTTTCCTCTGCTGTAATGATTCAGCCTGAGAATCAAAGGTCATTGGATGAGCTGCAGTTTACATACTATGGTGCCTATGCTGTGATGAGTCCTAATGTTAGGATCGTGGAGAAAGCTATCCCTAACTTGGGGACTGCCGTGTCACCAGCCTTGGATGACATTACGAACCAGCTTCAACTTAACACAGATACGGTTAGCACGTATGGTCCTAATCAGAGTTCACCTTACAGGAACCAGATGCAAATTTCTGCTGACATGGATGTTACGACTCGTTTGTCTGGTGCATCCCTTAACCTGTTTTATGCATCGTGGACAAGGTTACTGCGGGAAGTGGTTCGTCGAGTGGTAACGACTAATAGGCGTGATGGAGCTATTAAAGATTTCTTTGCCCGTTGTGCGAAGCGTGGTGTGCCGGAGGAGTTTATTACCTCGATTGACGTGGACAGGACAAAAGCAGTTCGTTCTATTGGCAATGGTTCACATGCTAACCGTATGCTGGCCCTCAGAGAGCTTCAGGGGATCAGTGGTCAGTTTGATGATGTTGGTCGCCGGAACTTGACTCGCGACATTGTATCGACTCGTGTGGGCCATGATTTGGCTGACAGGTATGTTCCTGCGGATGTTGAGAAGAGACCTACGGTAGATGTTAAGATTGCGCTGTTTGAGAACCAGCAGCTACAAGAAGGAAACAACGTCCCTGTTATTTCTAACGAGTTGCATGGAACACACTTAGAGATTCACGTTCCTGCGTTGCAAGACTTGATCCAAGCTATTGATGAGGGTCAGGCTGACCCAATGCAAGTGTTACCTATGTTGCAGACTTTCTACCAGCACATTAGTGATACAGCCCAGCTTGCGGCAGGGGATCCGGCATTAGAAGGAGCAGTAAATAATGCCAAACAAATTTTGCAGTATGCTGAAGAAGCTATCAATAACACGATGAAAGCTGTTCAGAAGATTCAGCGGGATCAAATGCAGCAGCAGGGAATCGAAGGGGCTCAGGCAGAAAGCATGGAGCAAGACACTAAAATGCAGGAGCATCAGGTTAAGATGCAGATCGCGCAGGAAAAAGCTGAATTGGACATGGCTATAAAACAGAAAAAACATGAACAAGAAATGGCTATACGCGATGCCAAAGCTGCGCTAGAGTTTCGAGAGAACTCTTAGTAATGCCTAAACATCCAACTCCACCGATTCCAATTAATCAATGGTTTCGAGATCAAGAATCTGTTCAACAACTGCGCGAAACGCTATCGCATCCTAGCTTTCAACAAGCCGTTGCAATTTTAAAAGAAATATCCGGGCCTTCCTTCGGAGGATTGAAAGATTCTGAAACTAATAATCTTCGTCATGCATGGTATGCAGGATACCGAGATGCATTTAATGACTTAGAAAAATTGACAAAATTCCCTGAAAATAACAAAACTAGTTCAACGACTCTTAATGAGTGGACCCATATAGAATAAGATGAGTGAAGAAACTGCTGTAGAACAAGAAGTAACTGACCCTGTAGATACACTACCGGATCAGCAAATGGATTTTAGTTCAGCCCTCGATAAAGCTTTTGAAGCTCTTAATCAGCCAGAGCCAGAGCCAGAGACTGAGCCCGAGCCAGAATCTAAATCAGAAGAAACTCCTGAGATACAGTCGGAAGATAAGGCTGAGCCCGAAGTTGAGGTTGAAGAAAAACAAGAAGAGTTAGAGTCATTTGATCCTACGGATAATCTTGATGCTGAGATTGGAGACGACTGGACCCCGAAGGCGGCATCTCGATTCAAGCAATTGAAGAGTGAACTTAAATCTGCGACAGATGAGCTTGAAGAATTACGGCAAAAGGCATCAGAAAGTGATGTCAAAGTCAAAGAACTTTCTGGTGAGCTTAATGCTTCTGATATTGAAGAGCTGCAGAAAAAACTTGCTGATTACGAGCAAGAAAAGATGTTTACTAATCTTGAAGATACCGAGGTTTACAAAGCAGCAATTACAGACCCTTTAGATAGGTTACTAGAAAATGCACGTGAAGTAGCAGACAAATATCAAATTAGCCCTGATGATCTTGTTGATGCAATGGCATTACAAGATACGGACGCGCAAGACGAAAAGATAGCTGAATTAATGGAAGATGCTACAGATCGTGATAGGGCTAGAATTTATAGGGTTATTGAAGATATCAATCCTATTTTAGAAAAACGAGCAGACTTAATTGAAAATGCTTCTGAAGCTCTAAATGAGGCTAATCTCGCTAAAGAGCGTGATGGAGAACTTGAAATGGTTAATCGAGCTAAAGAGCGTCAAAGTGCTGCCCGTAATGTAGTAGCCAGAGTGCAGAAAAAGCTCCCATTCCTTAGTGGGTTTGAAGGATTAGATATGGCAGCGGTTCAAGAGAAAGCTGCTGAAGTAGATCCCTCTGTAATCCACCCGGTAGATTACACATACAATTCTGTAAGTGCTCAGATCCTCCCATCTATTGTGAAGGAGTATGCGAGTTTAAGGAAAGAGAACGATGCTCTTACAGATAGACTAGCTCAGTATGAAGATGCAGAGCCTAATATGTCGGGATCGAGTCCTAACGCTACGCCAGCATCTAGTGATGCAAGTTTTGCTGACCGTATTGAAGCGGCGTTTGCTACGAAGTTGTAAATAATTAAGGTGTTGACAAAGTCTTACCTTTTAAGATAAAACTCTTTACATATTCCGCTTGGTTGCTCTAGCCATAATTAGTTCTAGTAAAGCGAATGTCTTAGATGAGCTATGTTTCATCGAACAAATCGTAGGTTGCTCTTGCCTTAATAAGTTCTAAAACGGTTTGCCCAAAAAACAACCTAGCCCAAAAGGCACTTTATTAACTTAACTATTTAAAATTATGTCAAGAACACCCGGAAGCACAGACTTCTCAACAGCTAAGAATGCTTCAATCAACACTATCCTCGCAGAGGAAGCAAATCGGATCGGATCTGATGTGCATAAGCAAATGCTTCACACATCTCCTTGGATCGATCTTATTAAAAAATCAGCCTTTCCTGAAGGGATGGGCTATCAACTTACGACCCTAATCTATGACCGTTCGCTGCCTACTAAAAAAGCTGACGGCGCAGGTCCGGGACTTAACTGGAATGACGTAGCCACAGCACAAACTGATGCTAACAGTTTACTTGGAGTATCTAACTTGGGACAGCCTCTTACGGGTGCCGCCGAAGAAGTTCAAGGTGCTAACGGCCCCGAAGTTAGTGGCGATGATGGTCGCAACTACATTAACTTCAGTAAGAAGCTTCGTTCGTATAAAATTAATCGCGCGGTGATTGAGTCACCACGGATTAATATCGATGATCTTCGATATGCCGCACACCGTCAGGAGCAGCTCCGTGCTGTAATTGACAACCTTAGTGAAGCAACTCGCCATTCATGGGCTGAGCGATATCGTGATGAGTTCGACCGTCTTTCGGACGTTCTTGTTGTTTGTAAGGCTGGATCACAATTCTTCGCTGGAAACGGTGATGTGACTACACTTACATCCGGAACTGCTGGTGGAGACACCATTTCTGGAGGTTCCCAGCTCACTGCGTCGAATATCTCCAACGCTGTGTTGGACAAGATTTACTTCCAACTTATCCGTAAAGGAGCAGGTCGTGAAGCTTACGGTCGTGAAAACGGTCGCCCAGTATTTGGACTCGTTTGCTCTTCCGAAGCATCATACTCATTGATGACTGAAGGAGAATTCCGTGACGATGTTCGTTACAATAATTCTGCTGTAAGTGATCTTATTAAGCCCCTTGGTATCGAGCGTTCCTTCCGTGGTTTCTACCACTTGGTTGATGACCTCGCTCCTCGCTACACTGATGGATCTAGTGGTGCAATTACCAAAGTTGAGCCATACACTGTCGCAAATGGAATCACTACCGTTAATGGTTCTTATGATAGTGCTGAGTATGAAGTTGCTTTTGTAATTCACCCTGAAGTATATGAGTGTCAAATCCCACAACCGTTCACCGGAACGGCTGGTTTGACCTTTGACCCCGTTAATTACTCGGGAGACTTCAAGTGGACCAACATTCAGAGCGAGCATGCTAACCCAGATGGAACCATTGGTTTCTTCCGTGGAATTCTTGCATGTGCTTCCAAGCCCATCAAAACTGAGTTTGGATACGCCATCCTATTCAAGCGTCCGGCTGTTGGTGTAGCCGCCGCTACCGTTTAGTATTAGTAGTATTAATTAAAGGGGGTGGGGGACTTTAAATCCTCTGCCCCTTTTTTACTGATTATGAAACAAGAACAAACATTCCTAGATATGGTGGATGAACGGATGAGCCCCGCTCAACAAGTTCAAAATCAAGAGCCTGCTCCTATGATGCAAGAGGAGATGGGAGAAGAACAAATGGTTTCCGAGGATTCAGAAGAATCGGAGGATCCACAAGTTGATATGCCCAACTTATATGAGGTAGTTTTCAGTGAAGACTACGATCCGGAAAATCCGGACAGCGAAGAAAAAATGCAGATTATGCGTCAAGCTATGGCTGCGGATCCACGTGTCATGCAGATGGCACTTGAAGCACCTGAAAAGTTTGCCCTATTTATGTATGGGCGAACATTTGGTCAAGTATAAGAATATAAAGGATTCCGGAGTTAATAGCTCCGGAATCCATATTTCTTATTGTTTTAGTTTCTGTTCCTGTCTTAGACTAATTCCTAAGTTAGATTGAAAGGAGTATGTCCCATAGTGGGTTAATTCTGCTTCTGTGTCAGCCCACATAGTCCCGCCCATTTCTTCCCATTTCTTGCAGAAAGAGATGTCTTCGCCTAGTGCGCCCAGTGTTTCGTGTGTAATACAATCAAAGTAGGATGGGTAATCTAGGTCTTCGACTACCGCACCATTTTTAATTTGAGTCATTCTAGTATTTGATTTCGGGTATGCCCCGTCTAGTTTAGTAAAGACCTTACGATCAATCATCATAAAACCAGTTGGCCCGGATAAAGCTTCAATAAAACCGTCCGGTTGAATCCTCTTATTGTCAGGATCTTTGAATTTTATGACAAACTTAGACTGTTCTGGACCTGTTATATTCTTAGTTATATATGGGGCAAAGGCGATATCTTCATCTTTTCTAAGAAGACGCCAAAAATCATCTGGTTCAAAGCCGATATCTGCGTCAACGAACAACAGTTTTGTGTAAGGCCCGTTAAGGAAGTGTTTAACACAGTCATTCCTTGCGTGACTAATCATAGCACTTCCTGAGTGTAAGTGGATAGCCATACTAAAACTAATATCTTCGGGTGGGTTCGTAGATAATAGTTTAATTAAACTGTTCGTGTAGTTTACAAATGTTTGATAACCGAAGGCTGGGGTCGCTATAAATACTGCATGGTGTTTGGGTTTAGCCATGTGCAGAATATAGTTAGCAAAATTTTCAAGTCAACACCGATACTTAAATATACACAGGCTTGTAATACGATTGACTTCAAGGTATATTTTTTGCATGTCTACATCTATTTCAGGCAATATTCGGCTTACTTATGGGAATCATCAGCATAACGAAAGCTATAGTGCTGAAACGGCTGCTCCGAATTTTAGTAACACAGGGCATGATTATTCAGCAGGAGCGGATAGGGCAACGTATCATGCGAATGTAGGAACTGCAATTTCATCGGGATCCATAGATTCTGCCGAGGGACTTCTTCTAATTTCTAATAATAATACCGTTGGAAAATTATGTGTGAGTTTGGATGCTGGGACTAGTTGGGACATCAAGATTCCCGCAGGGTTAGCAAACTTGGTATCCGTTGGACCTGACCATCCGGTGCATATTAAGACAGACATAGCAGATCGACTTAACCAAACTGTTTCTTCAGTTACAACTACTGGAGATATTGTTTTTGCAGGGGCCATCCCTGAAGCAGGAACTTACGTAATGACGGCAAACGCCAGCCCTGACAACACAACTTCCGGCCCAGCATTTATTATGAAGACTGAAGTAAACACCACGACTAATGGGAAAGTTTACGAATTGGACGGAGCTACACTAAAAGATTTAGCAACTGGTCCTGTGTATACAGCGGCGACTCATGTTAACTTGACTAATTTTGCAGACTACAGATTCACTTTAACAGAAGCGTAATAATGGCTAATATACAATTACAACGGGGGCAAAATCAGCAGATTGATATCGCTTACAAACTCGCTAATGAAACGGATCCTCTTCCACTAAATACGACCCATAGCAACGGAACGCCTATATTTGATGCTGAATTAGTGATCCGCAAAAAACGTGGGGACAGTTTCATGGGTCAGATAATTGATGTCCTACGTCATGGGGCTACGACGCCAGCATCATCAGAATCCGATAGTAGAATACTATTTGGTTACACGGCCTCATCTACCGACCCGCCTTCAGATGGCACAAACATCCAGTTAAAATGGACAACTGCTCAAGCGTCTTCATTACCTAACGAAGATGTCACTGTGTATGGTGACCTAAAAATTTTTACACTTAGTGATGGGGGCGTAAGAGAGCAGACAGCCCACCACATAAGATTAACCTTTGATATTAAGACCGAAATAACTGCATAAAATGGCTAACGAAACAGTAACTATAGTTCAGTCACCTAATACGGTGACTGTTACGTCAGCGAACCCAGCAGCATCTTTTGGTGGTGGTGGGTCAATTAATGGGAGTCTGGACATTTCTCAGAACCTAGATGTAGATGGTTCGCTTGAAACCGATGCCTTAACCATTAATGGTGTTCCTTTATTGGAGGCAATTCAGGATGCCGTGGGTGGGATGGTTACTGGGAATACTGAAACAGGGATCACGGTTACGTATCAGGATTCAGATGGGACTTTAGATTTTGCAGTAGCCGCTACAGGGGATGAGCAGATTCAAGATTCTGTAGGTTCAATGCTTTCAGGAAATACTGAAACTGGTATTACTGTGTCGTATGATGACGCCGCGAATAAGATTAACTTTATTGTATCCGCACAAACCGACGAAAACTTTACTACTGCCCTTAAACAAAAACTTGAGTCGTTTGCAGTAAGCGATATTGAAGCGAACACAGCTAAGACCGGAATTACTTCTGCTCAAGCTAGTGAGATTTCAGCGA
>ERZ1039804.101-NODE-101-length-54116-cov-8.104808_pt1 | contig 54116 bp, 57 predicted proteins | sample MGYA00383089_ERZ1039804 | MGnify/ENA primary metagenome ERZ1039804 (study PRJEB29581, sample SAMEA5548359) | metagenome | biome: marine; feature: coastal; material: water | depth 1 m | study: Short-term variability in the microbial, nano- and picoplankton dynamics...
CTGACATAGCAACTGAGTAACCAAAGGCATCATTAGCAGCACCGTCTGATGCCGTAATCTTTAGTTCACCAGTGCCGTCCAGATTGTATACATATGCACTGCCTCTGCCAGCGTCATCTTGAAAAGCACCTACCACAACTTTGGTGTCTGACATAGCAACTGAGTAACCAAATAAATCACCACCAGCACCGTCTGATGCCGTGATCTTTACTTCACCAGTGCCGTCCAGATTGTATACATATACACTACCTGATGAAGCGCCGGAATCGTCATCTTTGTAAGCGCCTACCACAAACTTGCTGGGACCTGAGGGTGCTGCTGGTGCTTGTGATTCCTGTGCTGGTGCGGTTATGGTTACTCCTGCTGGTATTTTTACGCCTGATATTTTCATTGTTTTTCCTTTTAGTATTATCCTGCTACCATGCTACCAAATTGAGCCATTGCCTCAGGAGTGTCTGGCTGATATATTGTCTCACCACTACCGTCCAGATTGTAAGTGTATACCTTTCCTGCACTTTGTCCGGCTGCAGGATCAGAACTTGGTGAGCCCACTACAATTTTATTGTCGGGAGTAACTGAAACAGCTCTTCCAAAAGCATCACCACTAGCACCATCACTTGGAGTAATTTTAACTTCACCAGTGCCGTCCAGATTGTACACATACACTGATCCAGCCCCGTTCCCCAGATCTGGAGAGCCCACTATGAGCTTGGTTTGGGTCAGGGCTGTTGCATAACCAAAATACATGCCGCCCTGGCTGTCAGAAGGTACAATTTTGACTTCACCAGTGCCATCATGGTTAAACACATATGCCGCACCCTGATTGTCATTGCCCACACCCCAGGCACCACCAGCAATCTTAGTGCTGTTTATGGAAACATGTGATAAATTGTCGTCAACATCTCTGACTGCTGGAACAATTTTTGTCATGGCAGTGCCATCGTAATTCATGATAAACAGAGCTCCTCTGCCGTTATCCATATTTCTAGCACCACAAGCAATTTTTGTATCAGTGGCTGCTAGGGTATGCCCAAACCATTCATTGGCTTGTGTGGGTGTGGGTCCTGAAATGTCTTGTCTGTTAGTGCCGTCAAGATCATAAACGTATACTCTGCCGCGTTTATACCCTGGAAAGCCAGGAGCCCCATCAGAGTAGTTATAATCCGACGTAACTAATTTTGTGCCAATGGCCAAAAATTGTCCCCAGCTTTCATTTTGTGTACCAGTGCTAGATGAAGATTGTGTGAATAGTAAATTTCCATCCAGATCAAATCCTGCAATCTGTTCTTTTTGATTGCCAACTACTATTAAGTTGGCATCAGCATTTATAGCTCCACCTGAATACCCAAACTGTCCAGAATTTTGGCCATTGGGATCAGATAATATAATCTGACTAGGTCCGCCCAGTATATAGGCCCTGCCACCGTTGGTAAAGTCTGTGTCATTATATGGTGCACCCACCACAAACTTACTGGGACCTGAGGGTGTGGGTGGTGCTTGTGATTCCTGTGCTGGTGCAGTTATGGTTACTCCTGCTGGTATTTTTACGCCTGATATTTTCATTTTTAATTCCTTATTTGTATTTGCGAAATTGTGTTTGCGCTAATATTACCCAGCGGGTTATTCACAATTCTAAGCCAATTTGTGTTTATTTTAAAAGTAAAATGTTGAATGCTTGTGGTATTACTCAAGTTTACAGTAAAAATATCAGCCCATTCTGAATTTGGGTAACTGCTCTGTGGAGAATTTTCCAATAAGCTTCCCTGAATGGTTAGACTGCCACTAAATTCCTGAGTGTAGATGCTCATGCTATGCTGTGGATCAGAATAATTATTTTCCTGATTACCAACAAAAGCACTTGATACATAAGAATTACTCGATGCATCAGCCAAAAACCACTGCGCCTGAGTTTGTGTGGCAACTGGCGTAACATAACTCTGATTCGTTATCTCCAAATCAAATTTTAAATCGTTGTTCTGATTACTATACAAAGGTTGCTCTGTTTCCCCCTGAGGCGACACAGTAATAAACATTTCGTAAAATCCAGGATCAATATTTGTTAAGTCTCCTGGGCCAACAACCAAGGAGCATTGACCTGCTTGGAGACTAACCGCACAATCTTTTGTTAGTATACGGGAATGACTTTGTGGATCCACGATAGTAGCAATCAATCTACTATTAAAAACATTTTGACTTTTTCTGTCTCTGTCAGTAATTTTAAAATAAAGAGTGTTTTCCACACCCTTGTGAACTTTTAACTCTCTGGTATTCATGCTCGTATTATCCAATTTGTAACTTTTACCAGTGTATGTTATATCAATCACAGTGTCATACAGATATAAGTTATTGTTGATTATTGCCATGCTTATATTTATCATATTTCACTATTTTTGCCGTGCATGGCCAGTCACGCATAAATAACTGCGTGAGCAAGAATATTAATCCAGACCTTGAATTTCTTACATGTATAGAATATTGTGACCAGGAATACCTGGGCATAGTAGCAAACAGGGACAATCAATTCCTTAGTTTTTACGACTTCGGGAGTGTACCTTCTCAACACATGAGGGAACAGCTAATATCGCTAGGTGATACCTGGTGGTGGCAAAGTAATAGACTCATACCCATAGATATTTTCCTATTCATGGAAATGCAGCCGTTTCGTCCCTATATGAAGACTTTTAGCTTGAAGAAAGCCGAGATCATTTACGGACCAGTAACTAGTTTGCAAAATTTAAATCGAAAAAGAGTTAAACGCAGAACACTTCAATTAATCCGGAAAATGGAATCATAATTATTCCTGCTTTTCCACAGCATTAACCAATAAATTAAGTTGCACAACAATCACCATGGCAAATGCAATAGCATGCGCTTTCTTAAAATGATAGCTACCATCCTGCGGTTTTAACCAGACCTGTTGCTCAATTATATCCCAACTCTCCCCAATCAAATGCTTCTTGGCTGGACGTATCAGAGCCAATATCATAGCTAGTTGTTCCACACTCCTGGGCTTGTATCTATTTACTGTGTCAAAATGTTTGTTAATGTGATATAAAGTTTCAACTATTTCGGCGTACTCAAGCAAACTCCACTGAGGTTGTTGAGACACCAGCTCGTCTAAGTGGGCTGGTGTCTCAACGTCGCGGTATGCGTAATTATTTAAAAAATCAACTTTAAAAAATCCCTGATTTGCTGCTTGCTTGTGGTCCATGGCAGCAAATCCCTCCAGGGGATGCACTGGGATTTGTTGAAAGTACACCCCAGTATTATGCTTGGAATATACTCCATTGTTTTCAACGCTAGCTGGTATACATTTTAGATGGTTTAGCAATAATGTTCTGTCTGCCAGATCTATGTCTACATCAAAGTCAAAACTGGTCGTCATCGTCAAAATATCCTGATTGATCGCGGCTCATCATAAACATTATAAAAAGTGCCACAATTATTCTGGTTGCAGCCCACAATGTTATCCCCGCAAATAAAATCCAAAGTAATATAGTCATGGAGATTATACGCGCTTTTTATGTTTTTCGGTATTACCGTCCTTGGCTTTGGCGCCCCTGGCCATTTCAGATTGATAGCCACGTTCCCTGGAAAAAATTAAATCTCGATCCAGATCCTTGCGGCTACGTACAGCGCGTATCACAGCATTTAATTCCTCCTCCCGGGTGGGAGTCTGGAATCGCTGGAGTTTTTTAAGACAAATCTCAAAAAGTTCATAACATTGCTCCTTGGAAAGACCGCGCACTAAATTTTTTGCTTCAGTGTTATAATCTCTGCTATCAACCTGTTCCGAATATTTGTTACGATTCATATCTTATCTCCATTGTCTTATATTACCATGATACAATATATTATGGTTATTGTCAATCATTGCCCACATAGTCTGCTGCCAAGGGGAAGATTGCAGTAATTGCTTTGGCGCATTCTACTGCTAAATCAATGTGCTCTTGTTGCGTACCGTTTGCACTGCGGAGCTCAATATAATGAATCCAGCTACGCAAGGTCCCGTTAACATACATACGGCTTTTTGTGTTTCCCTCTGGTAGTACACATCTGGCTTGCTCTTTGGCTATGCCATTATCTATGGCCCAGTTATAAGCAGCTTGCGCTGCGGCCAATACTTTTCTTTGCTGCTGTAACCACGAATACTGTAATTCACTATCAGCATTTGCTATACTATTCTGCCTGTTATGCGGATCTTGCATGCGGACTTCACGTAATTCAAAAGGAAAACCCATGGATTCTGGTTCAGAATAACGCTGACTAAATTCCTGAAAGCTGAAACTGCGGTGTCGCAGAAATTGCCTTGCTATGTCTCTGGTTGTTTCAATTTCCATGCATACACTGACCATTTCTAAGGGTGACCAATGCCTGTGTTGAATTAAATACTCAACTAACTTCTCTGCTGTTTCCTTGTTGTTCTGATTGCCAGGATTGCTTACTCGTGCACAGTATGCAACTAAATCCAATGCACTTTCAGTCTGATCTGGTGCTTGACTGTGACTTATTAGTTTTGCTTTCATTTAATACACTCCACTGATGCTTTTACTTGATAATACGATTTCCATCGCCTTTTTCCGTTTGGTGCTAATCGTTTTTCTTTTAATGTTGATGTTTCCAAAATAGTAAATGTTTGCCAGTCAGGCTGCAATGCATGTTTGGTGCATCTAAAACTTGCATGTGCATAACTAGCATCAACAGCCTTGTCCATGGACGCTTCATTTTTAGCTATGAATATCTCATGTACTTTATTATCGCTACCATGAGCACTATAACAGAAAAATACTGCTGCGGCTACTGTGACTAATTGTTTGTTTAATGTTAAATTCATGTATGTCCTTGAGTTGTAATTATTGTGCTGTGGGTGCTGCCCTACAAACCAGCAGCTTCGCATGTTTCTCGAACTGCATCGACTTCAGTATTATTATTTTGAAATAGTTTCATCCAAAATGGCGGATCAATGATGTCATTGATAAGTTGTACTTGTTCTGTGCTAAATCTGGTCAGAAGTTGTTCGCCACTTTGGCTTAGATACAATGCCCAGGGACTAACCTTTGCGCTGCGAATATCATGCACTGCTCTGTTGGAAGTGACTTCGCGGAAGTACTGATTCCACGATGTTTCATGATCTGCTCCCCACTCCGAAAGATATATCACAGTTCGTTCCAGCGCTCTTAATCCAGTTTCCTTTTTTACATACTCTCTGAGCCATTCATTATATGTGGTGTCTTTTGACCAGTCAGCCAACTTAACGCTTTTACGTATGAGCCATTCAGCAAATTTTTCTGGATCCAGATATTCATTGACTATGCAACTTCTGCCAAATTTTGTGAATCCCTCGTAATACTGACTGCGAATAAAATCCTCCTGCGATTTAATTTTGGTGCTTGCTGTATTTAATTCATAAAATAATTGAAATACCCTAAAACCCAATCTGGTGTGAGTCATATCACGGTCTGCCCAACGGCGTTTCTTGGGACATGCATGGGCTGCCAAAGTACGCTCTGATCTAAAGCTTTTTTCGCACCATTTGCATTTTGTATCATCAGTCATTTTGTGAATACCTGCTTGATTTGCTTGTCGCTAACTCCATGACTTTTAGCAATTTCCTTTAATTCTGATATACTGTTTATGGACATCAATACTTCCAGATCGTCATCTTTAAGCAGGGGATACAATTCTGACAATAACTCTCTGACAGGATTCTTTTTCTTACGAGAAGTTGGGGGCTTTACATAGGGATGCCACATTTTTTCACCTTTGCCCACTGCACAAAAACTTTTCCACATTAGCTCAGGGTGTTTTGTAATGCCAGTGTCGGCTAAAAATCCCCGGTTGCAAAATAAGTTTGTAAAATACATATGATGCCGCGCAGTGTTAGCATCGTTAGGAGTACTGCTAACACTGCGTTGCAACATATAAAAGTAATTGCCCAACGCTTTTTGCTCTGCTTGCGTAAGCTCCCCAAAGTATTCCCTGTCTTTGCGGTCTATGGCAGCTAAAGCAGCTTTGGTGTCTATCTTTGCTTTTGTCATCCAATAAGATCACTTATGGTCAAATCATTTACTTTATTTGCTTCCTTAACAAAATATGCACACTTTGGGTTGTCACCGGATTCAAGAGGGACTGCCAAAATATTTCCGTTCTTGAGTTTGGGAAAGTACCATATAACATCCTGGAATATATTTGTAATTTGTATTTCCATACCAATTATCTTGCTACTAAACATAGGGTTGTACGCCAGTGCACGAAAACCACGATTGCTTAAACTTGCCAGAGGGATGACCTCAACCGCGGTTAAGTCATCATCACATATCATCACACTCCAATCCAATGGCATATTGATCTTATAATCACCTATGGTTAAGCAAATTGCCGGAGCATGAAAGCTTTCCAGAAAAATTAACGGCAGCCAAAAATAATCAATGTAATCAGGATCTGATGTATCTAACACACAATACCTGATGTCATCGATTTGATCTGGTACTGAATCCAGTTCATAACTTTTGTTTTCTGCGGTCAAAATTTTCATATCATTCCTCTGTGGGGTGTTGTGTGGTCTATGCGCTGTGCTTTACTCATGAAGCTGATGTCTGTTAGCAACTGTATAGTAACCACTGATAATTTAACTATCAATATACTATTCTACTATTGGTGTGCGCTGCTGTCAACTTGTTTTTAACTTTTCTATTTGAGTTTTTATTTCTAACTTTTTTCTCTTCATGTACGCTATTACATGATCCGGCTTGTATGTTCTGAATGCGTTCACAATCTTTTTTTCAATTTCCTTGTGTTGCAATTCCAGGACTTCGATACGCTCTTGTTTATTTTTCATATGATATCTCCTTGATAATCTCCTGTGTAAGTTTATTCATGACCTCTGCTTCATATGACCATGCATCCTGATCACGCCCATTATTCCCAAGATCCCGGCCAACGCCTTAAATGAAATAAACGTATCCCACATAGCTTTATTTTCCTCAATAAACTCTTGCACGAGCTTGTTGTTAGTGCTGTGCCGTCTCATCAACCCCACCAATTTTCCCAGGGAAAAACTATCCAGCTATCGTCGTCTGATCTGCTAATTTCCGATCCATGCCAGCTGATACAAAAATCGATATCAGTATTGAGTATAGCCACCGCAAAATCCACGTAACACTGGCCCGCAGGCAAATTGCATGCCTGTGCTATATCGATCAGTGTAGTCCCTGAATCCAAAATATCGTCCACTATGAGCACATTTTTGCCAGCATATTCTTGGAGCAAATGCGCTAATCGATCGGTGTCACGAAACTGACCGTCTCTGGTTTGCCATTCCAAACAGTGCATAGGAACATCATCGTACCAGTGACTGATTTTAACAGCAAAGTCCAGGCCGCCTCGGCTTAGCCCAATTATACAATCAGGCTTATATTGTGCATGGCTCATGCCCCGAATCACTTCCTGATACATGTGGTTCATGTCGCTGTGAGTATAATAAATTTTTTTCATGGAATCTCCTCTACTATGTAATCAATGTATGTTCGATTTGTTGGTGTGCTGACGGCCCTGCACGTTACACAATACTGTCGACCAATTTGTAAAAATTCAAGTATCCAATTATCATGTAATCCAATATCCAATGTTGCGACCCAATCAGTCTTCCCTGTGTGAATATTTGTGCTTACACATAATAGCAAATTTTTAGTAAATTCATCCAAACTGAGCTGAGTTTCAACTTTTTTCCACAATAACTCTTGGAATTGGTCGCGTACATTAGTTAGCTCATCGTTATCGCTTGCAGTAAACAAGACTTCTGAAAAACTAAGTTTCCCAAGGATCACGGAATTATTCATCTAGGGTAACTCGAGTATGTAGATTATTTGTACTCAATTTTTGTTACCTTGTGCGGGAACTGTTTTTCCTTGTAAAACTCTTTGCGAACTTTTAGATGTTTTTTGCTGTACTTTTGGTTACTCGTTATATCATACACAGCCACATAATCTTTATCCTGTGCTTTACGGATTCCTCTACCGATACTCTGAATCACTCTCACGAATGACTTGCCAGGCTCGACCATAACTAAATTAAAGATTCTGGGTATATTGATACCCACTGCTGCCACGCCGTATGTTGCCACAATAACTTTGTTATTTGTTTCACTTACTTCCTCATACTCATCCTGTCGATCAGTATTTTTTGTATTTCCACTTACGAATACCCAGTCTGGATTTAATTCTTTGAGCATATCACCAGTAGCTATGCGATCAATCAGCACAAGTGTATTACCAGTCTGGCTTATGGATTTTATAATCTCTGCGATGTGGCTTATGCGTTTGGGGTCTGTCGTGAGCCACTTCAGTTCCTGTGCGTAGCCAGTGAATCCCATAATGCCATCCTGAAGCTGTAATACACTCACATCCAACTGCGCTAGTACCCCCATGTCCTGTAGTTCCTTGCTGCTAAGTTTTCCTGTGACTGGACCCAGTGCGCAAGTGACACCAGTGGAGTCATACTCTTCTTTGGGAATTGTGCCAGTAAGTCCCCATCTTATGGGACAGTTTGCAAACATTCCTGACAGTTGATCTTTTAGTACGTCTGCCTTGGCTTTGTGTACCTCATCCACAATGACGGCCACAACCCCATCCAAAAATTCAGATATTTCAACCTCTGCTGTCCCTTGCTTTGTCTTCTTTTTTAATTGCTCAAGACTTTGCCACGTACATATAGTATGAGTTTTGTCATAATCTTTGTGTTTGCCATAAAACATACCGACATCAAGTCCAATATTTTCATAATCTTTGAATGTTTGAGTAACCAAGTCTACATTGGGCACGATAACAATACTGCGCCCATATGGTTCTACCTTATGGCTGAGTACCGCAGTAATTATTGTTTTTCCTGCGCCTGTGGCAATTTCCTGCAAGGATTGGGGATTATCCAGAAAGCGATTAATAATGCCCACCTGGTACTCCCGTAGTATCACTGGCGCGCCGGCTGCCGGGTGCTTCTCGGGCCACGATATATAATCGTAACTGTCTTGTTCTACTGCTTTAAAATTAAAGGACCATTCCTTTCTGTGATCTTCCACCTCAAGCTCATAACCATCAGCAATAACAATGGGCAACAACTTTTCCAATATCTGAAAATAAGTTCTGCCACCAATATCGCAGAATCTAACACACCCATCCCATCGACCAAGCTTATATGCTGGCATGTGATATGCATGAGGCAAAAAGAATTTAGTTGCGTCTGACAATTTGCGCCGGGTACTTGGTGCAAGGCCATCAAACTTAACGTTTACTTCATCTTTAATAATTAATTTACATTTAGGCATTTATATAGTATACATGATATCATTCAAATGTCAAGACCCAGTAAGGGGAGCTTAATCAAACCCTGTAAAAAAACCCCCTGTACCAGCTCGGCCAGGGGGCGGGTCTACTATGGGGAGGGTTTAGCAGACGCGCTTAAGACATGTGGATTTGGCCAGCTCTTGCCAATTATTGGAACTCATTGCCTTGAGATCGGCAATTTTGAGCACAGTTCGTAAACTTAGCTCGCGCAACCTCAACACATTATCCTTAAGAAACTGGATAACTTCCTGGTTGCCCTCTTCACCAAAATTGTATTCGTCCAGCATTCCATCTCTGACAATCTGATCAATTCTCAGAAAACGGTCATCTTCGCTGTCCATCTCCAAATCAATATAGTGGCATCGACTCTGCAATGCTGCTAAATGATCTTGGATTTTCCTGCTGCGCACATGCTCAAAGTTTACATTTGTAATGAAAATACACCCACCAGCAAAATCAAAGCTGTCTGGAATACCTTCACGACGCAATGCAGCACTCTCAGATTTCCATGAAATCTTGCGCTTCTTGCCCGAGTCCAATACAGCCTTGAGCATGTTAAGGCATACTTCGTCAAACAGGATGCTGTCGCAATCATCGAACACCAGGATGTCGCCCCGGTCCTTCATGTTGTACAGCGTTTGATATAAACCAATCGGCGTCATGCTGCCTTTAACAATCTCAACTTTGTCAAACTTTTCACCGCTGAGCTTATTCATGGCCTCATACTCATCCAGAATCTTTTCAACTCCAAAGCTCTTGCCAACCCCTGGAGGACCACTCACTATCATGCCACGCACAATACCACGAGCCACAGCATCTGTCATCTGATCTAAAATATCAAATCTTGCTTTGATACGATCTAAAGCCTGTTCCTTGGTCTCATGAGTCTGAGGCTCTGTTTTTTCCACACCATGATACTCAACCATGTCGGGTCCCTCTAAGTAAATTCGTATATTGCGACCGGACTGCCCAGTGATTAGTGAACCGTCAACGGTCACATAATGACCTTTTGTACCCAATTGCACGGCTTTGACTAAGTCGAATACTTGGTTAATTACGGGCTTCTTGGCGTAAACACCCTCAATAACTGTTACTTTACTCATTGTGCTGTCCTCCCCGGACACTTCTTAAGCTATGTATATATAATAACAAACATCACGAAATAGTCAAGTTCTAAGCTGTTGATTTTGTTGAAGAAAAAAGTCTAATAAAATCAAGCACTTATGTCAGCCACAAAAAACCCCTGGTTGTGAGTCACAACCAGGGGTGAATTTTAGCAGATATTACTGCTTTTTCAGATAAGGTTTTAGTAATTTATAACCACCATATGCAATACCTGCATAAGCAAACCACTTAACAAATGGTGTCAGAAATAATGCAGCTAAACTGATACCAACAATTACAGTGGCATCAGCCTTTTCAGCTTCAATTTTCAGCCAACCCAGCCAAGATCCTAAATTTCCCTTAAATAATTCCCAGTTCATAAATATTCCTCCTTCAAGGTAAAAATATTTATGCCCTTTAACATGAACTATCTAACCCAACTAAACTATGTATTAAATACAATTTTACTTGGATCAATTCCACTGCTCAATCTTGATGTCTTCCATGCCAGCAGTTCTGAGGCGAGTTATGTTTCCCATTTGCCAGCTTTTTTGGTCTAAGCCCTTCATGACGCCCAGAAACTTATTACGCAATAAACTCATGGAATTGACTAATTCCGTGAGTGTGATCACTGCATCCTCACCGTCAACGTATTTTTCAGCATCTCGACTACTGAGTTGCCGATTGTAATGCTCCAGATATTGCCTAAATACCTTGCTGCGTTCCTTGCGCAATTTTATATTTAAATGCTCCAGAATAGCCTCAATTTCCTGTAGTTGATTAAATCGATGTTCAGTAACGCCCGGGAGAGCAGCACTTGCTCTCTCCAGGCTACCAGAGATTCGGCATTCTGCCTTTGCTTCGGATAATTCTTTTTCATAATACTCAATAGTAGTTATGATTGCGCCCATATCGTTAACAACTGCATTATACCATCCACTCATGAATTACTCCCAATCATACTCAGTGTTTTCTTCTTCGGTTCCCAACTCTAATTCAGACAGTATAGCAGTCTTCATGACTTTGTCGAATTCATTGATATCAACTTCGATTTCTGATAAATCAGCAATGTCTGAAAATACTCTAACCAAAGATTCAGCGAGTTCCACTCTGGATTGTTTGGTAATTGATGGTTTTACTGTTTCCCAGGTTTCCAATAATAATGCTACATCAGGACTCACTTTGTACCTCCTCAAATTCACTAGTAGAATCGCTATCTGTACTCAGGTCCTCATTCACCGGAACACCAAGTTGTGCTTGATCCCAATCATCAACAATTAACTGAAGTTTTTCACCAGTCCAACCCTTTCGAAACTCTTTGATAGCTTCGCCAGTAACTGGACTAACGTACTCCAGCTTATTTCCTACTTTGGTTACGATGCCTTTTGCTTCAAACATTTCCAGTAAACCACTGTACGGATCCATGCCGGACTCATAGGGAATTTTAATTTGTACTGATTCGAACGGTTTGCTGTAGCGAGACTTCATTACTTTACAAGCAGAACGAATACCTTGTACTGTGCTTACTTTATTACCGTCTGCATCTTCCTTGAGCTTGAGTTTGCGCATTGCAACAACAATACTTGACGCGTAGATGAAGCCTTGTCCGCCCGATATCTTGTCGTCTGGATCGAACATGTCCTGCGATGCATATGTGTGGTTGGTTGCCACGATTCCCACTGGGTAAGGCGCAAGTTGGTTAACCATGTTACGAACCAAACTTGTGAGTGCTTTGGGCTTACGGCCCATGTCACCCTTCATGTCACCCTTCTGGAACTGATCAACATCAGTGGGCGTTAACAACATGCCCAAACTGTCAATCACAAATAAGACCTTGGGCATCTCCGAATAATCCAGATCACCATACTTGGCTTTGTAGTCTTTCATAAACTCACTTAATGTCTTGGCAACATCGTCAATCATGCTCACCAGAATTTTAAGTAGTTTATCTGGGCTCGTGTCGACATCCAATGCCTGTAACCATTCCTCGTCCAAGGCATTTTCCGAATCAAACAACACAACTTGACAGCCTTGATCCTGTGCTGCTTTTACAATATTTCCTGAACAAATAAATGATTTGCCCGAACCAGATTCCCCAGCAAATACACTGACTTTTCCCAGAGGGATTCCTTTGTTAAAATCTCCTGAAATTAAATAGTTAAGTGTGTGATTTCCTGTACTGATCCAATCTTTGGGGTCATGAAAACCCGCACTAATTCCGTTAATAGATTTAGTGATACCTGTCCTGAACTTTGATAAGTCAAAAGGTTTCATAGTTTCTCCTGTTATGTTAGTTCGCCCCCGCGAGGGGGCGAATGAGTTGTAGCTGTTACGCCTCTGACTGATTCTTACGGGACTGAATCATATCCAAAATGTCTTGTGCGCTTTTACTCTCGCCTGTGGTTGCTGGGGGAGCAGTGTCAGCAGGTACTGTCTCGGCTGCTTCTGCCATTTGTAACCCTGCGGTTGCGGCTGGCGGTTGTTCAGCTGCTACCGGTGCAGCGGCGGTTGCTACAGGTGGTTGTGCTGGTGCTGCTGAAACAGTAGTTTTTCCTGTTACAGCTTGTCCTGGTGCAGGTGCTGCTGTGGCTGGTACTTCAGTGCCAAAAGGCTTATAGAAGTTTCCCCAACGCTCAGGATCGTATAGTTCACCATCAACACTTGCTTCGAACATCTGCGAAATCACGGCATAATGCTCTGCTGTGGGACGCGGGGGCAGGAATGTATTGAGGTCCTGGAGACCATATGTATCAATTGCAGCTAATTCAGCTTCATCCAAGCTGCGCTCGCGCCGTGCCCAAGAGCTAGTAGTATAATCCGCATGTCCGTCACCCTTTGTGGTTTTTGTCAGGCGGAAATCAGTACCATTGATGTAATCTGTGGGGATGTTTTCCATGTCAGGATCCATCAACGCAGATTTAATAATCTGGAAAACTTGTGGACCAATGATAAAGCGACGAATAGGATTCTCTGGAACTTCGTCATCTTCCATGGGGTTACTTGATAACAAACCCTGGAAAATATATGAACGCTTCTTCCAGTATTGGCCAGCTCGTTGCTTGAGTGTCTCGTCCTTGTACCAGGGGCGTACTTCAGTAAGTACAGGACAGGTATCGCCGTAAATTTCACCACAGGGTACCTGTACAGTTACCTTTCGTTGCTCCGAAGGACTGACTCCAGCTACACCAGGAAACTCCAAACGAATAACATTACGTTCAGCCCAGAAGAACGTGTTGTCTGCGTTCCCGTCGGGCAGGAAACGCATGGTCGCAGTGGAACCTTCTGGGATATTCCAGAACGGATACATTGCGTTATCTCCTTGAAATTTGGTTTTGTTGTTGTCTTTTTTGGGCTCCATAGCCTGGAGCTTTGCGCGAATGCTTGCTAATGAGGACATAGTGATATTCTCCTTGTATATGCCAATGTTTTATGCCAATGTTTTTTATGCCATTGTTTAGGAAATTTTTATTTCCCATGTATATGATTATAATGCCAAGACAGTTATTTGTCAAGTACTTTCTTGAATGTTAACTGACGTTATTATTTATCTTTTCCCAAAGAAAAGCCCGCATTACACGGGCTCTCCGAAAATATGACTTTCGGTCTACTTTAATAGTCGTATTTGGCCAAAGTTGCGTATAACTTATCCAGTGGGTCTGCCTTAACACTTTCGGTCACACCACGCAATTTTGCCATACATTCACGCACACTAGTGGTTTCAAATGTGGATAGTTTGCGGGACTCTGAGATTTTGTAACTTACGGAATTCAAAAATCCGCGCAACACAGTACTTTCAGTACAGATACCTAGACTTCTGACTCGCTGAGCTAGTTTATGATTTTGTGTCTCGTATGTTAACAAATCTGCTTCCAACACTGCTTCTTTGAAGCCCATAAATCTTTCAGAAGAAATAGCTTCAGAAATTGCTGCTTGGTATGCTTTGTCGCGGCTTACTGCTCCACGTAAACTATCCATGGCTTCGGCAACACAATCATCAAAATGTGTTTCAGTAAAAAGTTCCTGGATGTTATCCTCTTCCAATGGCTGAACATTATTGCGACTATTAATGGTTTCCAATGCGGATGCGTAACTCTTGATTCCTGCGAGTCTTTTGAAGCTTTCCGAAATATCACTGATATTCTGTTTAGCCAGTGTTACGTACTCGGCGTTGCTTTCGTTAACAAGTCCGCGCTTATTTACATAACGCACAAATTCCTTGAGTTTGCGCTGCTCCCTGGCCATGTTCACTATACTTTCGCCCACAGCATCAAACATTTCACCGCCCTGCTGGATGTGTCTAGCCATGGCTCTGCCAGCTTTTAAATTAGTTTCTGCAAGCTTAAATCTTTCATCGCCGCGCTGAATATAAATCTCCTTGATGTTTCTGCTGCGGGAGCCGCGAGATTCCTCGTTCACCCTCGCACCATGTCGAAGAACCAACCGTACGTTGTCCAGGGCCTGATAACTGGTCTTTGTGCTGCCAGTCATCGTACCAAAACCTTCCATTATTTCCTGTTCCATAACACTATCCTTTACATTCTCCACATCAGAAGCTTCGCCGCGGGGCGTAATTGTTTTAGCAAATTGATTATAATCAAAATTATATAGATTGTCGCTAGCGGTCATTTGAATCATATTGTGTATTTTTTCAGGAATTTCTCCTGGACCAGTCTGTAGTGTAATTGTCTGGGTCTCAGGAGAGAACCTAACAATTATGTTGGGTGTTTTCACAACATATCTTCTACAATCTGTTGTGCCGACCGTAACTTTGCCCTCAGAATCATATTTGTCCACAGACAAACCAAAACCAAGTAATATATTATATATTTTTTCTGCTACATCGCTGGGATTAATCATACATATATTTATCCAAATTATGCTTTTTTACTTAAAGAAAACCAACGGGCATTGGTGTATCGAAATCATCGTCTGAGTAACTATCGTACTTTAGTCCAGAATTAAAATTATCATACACTGCGTCTTCGTACTGCGAAATATAGTTTATCATTCGAATAACCAAAATTAAACTCATGACTAAATCGTCATGCTGGCCCTGTTTGGCTCTGTACGTATCAGAATAAGCAATAAAATTCTTGAGCTCGCTGATTGTCTTTTTACTGTTTATTGTTATTTTGTTAGTTTCAACTAATCGTTTTAGCTGAATACATGCTTCATTTTTGGTGCGTTTAGTGGTGCTAAATCCCCGGCGGCGAGTTCTACCAGAAGAGCTTTTGGGCTCTGTGAGAAAATCACCTGGGAAATTCTCCTCACCGGTGTCCCTGATTACAACCAATGCAGCTTCGCCTATGCCATTATTTTCAACACTCCAGTAGATTTGTTCAGCGCCACAACTTTTAATATATTGCATTATATTCATGAGCATTTTCACTTGACCCTCGACTGGAGTTTTGTTATGCTGCCATTCAGCTACCTGCTCCAGTGTATTTGCCTCGATGACCTGGATGGCGCTATAATCGCCGCCAGTGCCTGCACATGGATCCAGTGCCAAAATATACATGCCGCCAGAGTGAGGTTTTTTATACCACCTAACCTGTCCCTGAAGGTACGAAGGATCGATTCCGCTGATTTCCAATAATTTAATGCTGTTAATTAATGTTTCATCGTAAATAACAAATTCGCACTCGTGTTCTCGCCTAAATCGTTCTTCACCAATTCTGCTCCGCTCTGATTGCGCCCACACATCGTCTCTGTCAGGATGTTGGTCCCATAATGCCATGTAGCCTTTAAAACCATTGATTCCAACATCAGTTACATTCCCAAATTCATCAAAAGTATTATTTGCTCCAGACCAAATAGTAGCAAATGTATCATCATCACTGTTGGGGGTGCTAGTTACAATGCACTTACCGCCTGTTGCTAGGGTGGGCGACAATGACGTCCAAAACTCAGCAGCAATATTAGGCCTAACAAACGCAAACTCGTCCAAATACACTAGTGTAAGCGACATTCCCCGGCCAGTTGTTTCTGTTGTGGTACTGCTAACAATACGCGAACCGTTGTCGAAAGTTATGCTTTGTTTGTTATATTCGGTCACACCTGCGCGGATATGATCTGGACAATTTTCGTATGCGTATCTGATACGATTCATAATCTCACCAGCAGCTTTGGCTATGTGCGCAGCAACTAGTATTGTGCTATCTGCCCTAAACATTGCGTACCATAACAAATATCCTGATGCCACGGCTGTTTTGCCCATCTGCCTGCCCAACATGTTAATGCTGTATAGGTAATTATTGTAGTTTTTTATTAAGTCTAATTGATAATCATAAGGCACGAACTTTATGCCACCCTTGACAGGGTGCTGTATTTTCATAAAGTTTTCCATGAAATAACGTGCACCTGTGTCGGGATCTAAGCAATTTTGAAACTCTGCCAGAGTCTCCATGTTGTACGCCACTGTGGAATGGCCGGCTTTTACTAAACTTGTGTCTGCTGTTCCCTTAGCCATAATTTAATACAAACAGAACTAAATGCCCTGTCTGAATGTCTATCCTTGTGTCAACTTACTGGCTATTTTCATCATGAGAGGCGTGGGTAATTCGGATAATTGCTGAGGAGCATTACAGTCATCACAGTCAGTAGATCCTGGTGCCTGCGGGTCAGCAGCCTGACCAGAAAATTTAGTATCCAAGCCAGCCATTTGCATCACTTTATTTAGCTCTTCAATGTCCTTGGCGGTTGCATGGATACTAACAGTAGCATCTCCCAATTTCTTGGTTTGATTATAGCTTATCGTGGTTTGATCACTATCTTGTGTGCATGGAGCCATAGGATAACTTTCTGCTACCTGCTGATTTTTAGCAGATACTGAATCATAGCTGGGATTATTACCCGTCCCATTACACCCAGAACATTTAATGTCCTCAGGGTCCTTGCCACCGCAATATGTCGGAGTATAAGGATCATTTTCTGTTGGATCACAGCTTTGGACTGTGCCTTTGCCGCCACACAATCTACAAACTTTATCTTTGGCCACTTGTTTATCCAAATCTGACATGAAATCTTGGAAGTTTTTGTTAATTTCGCTGAAATCTACTCCCTTGTCTTTGGCTTCTTTCTGCAACAAAAGCATTAAATTAGGATCTTTTTTTCCGCTAGCGGCTGCTGTTTGAATTCTTTGTGCTAATTCTTTGTTGTCTTTAACTACTGTGTGGAAAAAAACTGCCATTTGTTTTGCTGCTGATGGTTTTTTGGCTGCCAAAGATTTAACAGCGCTCTTTAATCGATTCGGAACCATTGCACCAAGCACACCACCAAATGCTCCTGCGGGTGCCAGATAAGCACCAGCAGCGGCTAGTGCTACTGCCGCTGCTAGACTAAATTCCTCTACAATTATTTCGGATTCAGAGACTTCATCAATCTCCATAGCCGACTCCATGAGATCAAGTAATTTATTGTTAAAATCAATTTCGTTCATGCTATTTTCTCCCTTAATGCGGTAACTGTTGATTATGGTCGTGTACTTGCTTTGTCTGCTCTGTACCCTGTCCCATGTTAGTGCCATTCATTAAATCGTTGTAAGTCGTCTGCAAATTGTCCCCCATGAGCTCGCCCTTGGTGGGGTAATTTCTAAAATAGTCAGAACCCTTATCGGCTTTGATCTTTTCCAACTCCTCCAGGAACTTTTTGTTATATGCTTCGCCATAAAAGGCATCCTTGACATCCTCTGCAACCCAATCAGCATTTTCTGCTTCATAATGCTCGTTGTTGTCATCAAGTAAGAGCGAATCTTCCATATTGGGTTGACGATCTTCATCATGGGCAAATCTTTCCTCAGCTATATCAGATTCCACCCTACGAGGTTCAGTTATTCCCATTACAAGAACTCGCTCATGTGGTAGTCCAAGATTGGTCGCAATCCATACTTCCAAAATTCTTGGCTGACATGGGTATTTAAAAACCACGTCGGTGCTACACACCTCAGATATCAATGCAATTCCTTTGGCTCTAACAAAATCAACTGGGTTTTCCTGAATAGGAATTCGCTTCCAAGCAGCAATGCTTTCCATTTTGTACTTACTCAAGCATTGTTCTAGTTTATCGGTGGTTTGGGAATCGCAGTCAGCAGCAATTTTTATGCGGTACCCATATTCTTTATTGAGGCTTTCTGCGAGAAAAGTTTTAAGTTTCATAATAAATCTCCTGATTAAGACTATTTATCTAAATCAGAAGATTTTAGCAATGACTTTATTTTTTAGCTGGGTTGCTCAATTTTTTGTGTTCAGCACGAAGTTCCTTGATCATTTGATCTTTGGTATTAATGCGCAACTTAATACCTCTTTCAGTGGCTAGTTCCACGATCTGTGCCTTTTTTAATTTGGCAAGTGCCGCTGATGTTGGCAGCTTTTGTACTGGTACTGCTTGGGGTTCTGGAGTAACAGGTTTCGCTGCATCCTCACTGCTTGCTCGATCAATAGCTGAATTTACCAAATATAAAATTACGCCAGCGGTAACTACCAGTGCAGCAATTATTAAAATTTCCATTTTTATTTTTCCTTGTGTGTTTGGTTATTTTTTGTAAACATTTCCAACAATTCATTTCTGTCAAATTGTTGATGGTTCTCTTCGTTTCCGTCAGATTCTGGTTTTTTGCTTTCGATTCGATGATCCAAATTTGCTTTCTTTAACATCATGTCAACTTGTTTTAGTTTGCGACTTACTTTGCTATCTCTAGCATCTAATGCTACTTTGAGCATTTGTGTTGCGCTCGTAAATACAGTGCCTGCTGCCATGTCAGAAATGTTCATGCCCAGTGACATTAATTGTTGGTATGACTCTATTGCTTTATCAGCAATATCATCCATCTCACCGTCGTGCTGTTCCATGCCCCTTACTTCGGCCAACGCCATATTTATTTTTTCGCTTACGCTTATAGCATCTTCCACCGCAACAATTTCTTGTTGATTTTCCTCAGTGAATTCTGCAGGAAGTTCATTCATTTCATCCTGTGCAGGCAAATTAAATTCTTCTTCCATTTTTGTTTTAGGCATTACTTTTTCCTTTTTGGGGGTATCCGACTTTTACTTATTCTCTTTTTAGGGTTTCTCTTTTTATTAGTGGCGAAAATATGCTGTTCATTAATTACACGGAATTTTATGTCTCTTTTTTTACACCATTCCTGTGCTGCTGCCCATTTCGCAGAATTAATAATCACTGCTTGCTTTTCTGAGAGTGATCTTGCGTTTTCCAAAGTAGTTTGCCCACTGGGTTTTATCTCAATTAATTCTGTATGATGTACTCCTGACTCATCCATGTACTGTATTAAAAAATCAGGGATATAATTATGGATTCTCCCCGTGGCTGGATTCGTGTATGGAATTTTTATATTTTCACTAGCCCATTTTAATATATTAGGGTGCGTATCGCACATCACGCAAAATCGCTTTTCCCAACTACTACGATATGTTGGAAATTTTGCACCTATATACTTCTGTGGGTTTTGAACTTGATAGACACCTTTTTGCCACTTTCCCATGTGATTGCTAACCTACTTTCCTATAAATCACGGTTTAATTAATTTACCGTATCGGCTTTTGGCGTTTACCACGGGAGTAGTATACCCCACGCGATTACCAGAGGGCCGCAATGCATTCATTGCTTCATATGCGTCTATAGTGAATTTCAAAGCCTCTGCTCCTTGTTCGAAATAACTTAGCGGAGATACTCCTTGCTGGCTCCCAATTTTTATTAATAACTGTGCCATTGTTTTGGCTGCAGGTTCTCCGTAGCCAATACTAATTAAATTGGAGGTTACCATTTCAAGTTCAGTAGGGTTTATTTTATCCGAACTAGACAACAAATTTCCCAGGATCTCGGCACTTGCTTCAGGCAAGGGGAAGTTTACCGTGCTGTTTGAAAGATACTGTCTCAGTGTATTCTGTGCAACTTCATAAGTTAGTTCATTACCAAATGTATCGTATAAATTAATACTAGACATAAATTATTCCTGTGGCTGTTGTGGTTCAGGCGGTTCTGATTCCCCTGGTTCAGTTAGATCAGATTTTGGTGGGCGGGTGCTCTTACTGGCCGTAATTACTGCCGCAGTGCCGTCGAATACTGCTCCCAGTGCAGCGTCACCAATGCTTCCGCCGTTGATCGCAGCAGTCAAACTACGGTCAACAATTTCCCCCAAAAATTCACCAAACAACGACTTGGACTCATCATTATTTGCCCCTGCTGAAGTTGTGGCTTCCTGATACGTGGGGAAAAGGCCCCTGTCATCGTTCTCATATGACTGCAATTGCGCTGCCCTGTTAACCAAAGTGGGCTGAGAAGTTCTGTTTCTTTCCTTGGAACCATCGTTGGCAATGCGTCCCATGAGACCCGCATAGCTCCTGGGGGTGTCGCCCACTAAACTTTTCCTGCTGGGAAGAAAAACTTGACTATTTGGTCCGCCAGTTATCCCGCTTGCATCCTCGAAACGGCCATTAGTATCTTGCGGGGATAATTCGAAGTTTGTTACATCGTACATGGTAAATGATTCATATTCAAAATTTAAATCGAATTCCATGAGCTCGCTGCTAGTATAATCCAGATTACTATGAGAAAATCCAGTAAGCACTGGATTAATCAAGCTATATTGTACTCCACGATTTCCATGATATAACACATAGTCTATGCGTTCAAAAAACTGCGCAGTGATATTTGGATTATACCCTGCTTTGTTACTATCAAAAGGGCCGCCCTTGCTAAAAGAACTTGCTTGCGTTTCTGAACCGCCCATTCTCACGGCCCATGGATTGTCCATTTCCCTGCCTGAACTACTCGAGTCCTGTCTGTTTCTGGGGTCCATGTAATGGTAAGTAAAATACTTCATTAACACCACAAGCCAAGTATTGCTCACACTGTCAATAACTTTCATGTTAACAGGTTGATATTCGACTCCCGTATTTACAATCTTCTTGCGATTATACTCGTTCAGGGTTTCGGTTTTAAATGTCACGCCTGGCAAGTCCGCACTTCGAAGTTGATTACTCATACTTATACGCAATTCATCGTTATTATTATTATCAAAGAACTCCTCGTACATAGTTCTATTAAAAATAAAGTTTACATAACCATTAAATTGTTGTCGTGGCGGATCTTGATCAGGCCGATGCTGATAGGCATTACGGAAATCCTTGAAGTAAAAATTGGCTCCCGGAGGGGAGCCAAGCAAGAAATCAAAAAAGTTAGCCATTGGCTACCTCAGCGCTTAACCTTCCGAACCAAAAGTATTGAGGATTGCTGGATCAGGGAACGGGTTGCCGCCTACTACTCTACCATTAACGTCATTATCGCCCTGGTACTGGGTGCAATTATCATAACGCACACTCATCGTGATTGTCATCATATCCTGCCCTGAAGAGTAATCATGATCGCCATAGTTAACGTTGGTCAAGAAGCATCCTTCCAGGAAAAATACCTCTGTTGATCCAGCGTTTGTGCCGTCCAATGTTTCAATCTGCATATCAAACTTATAGTCTGAACCTGCTGCTGGAGCAGTTTGTTGAAAGTGGTTGACTTGGCGCTGAACTTGAGCACCCACTGAGCGCGTAGTTGCATTAGTAATGTCATCGCGCACACTTAACTCAATACCCTGCCATTCATGTTTACCAGTGATATAAATTTTGCTATTATAGCTATCAACCGGAATTGAGGCATACTCAATCTGTGGTCTGGTAACGGTTTGAACATTTTGAGTAATAATAATTGGGTTGGGTTCCCCACCAAAATTTAACATTGTTACCCTAAAACGATACTTGAGCTTGGGCATTAAAATACCTGAGCCTGTTCCGTTGATGGGTACACCAAATTTACTCTTGGTTTCAACTGTATTAATATTTGCCATTTTCTTCTCCTACGGCCTGTTTTATTTGTACAGATATTTATCTGAATTCATACAAAATGGTTAACAACAGTTATTATATGCATAAAAAAAGGGCACCAAGTGCCCTTTAATTTAGAAAATATCATAGATATTAACTTATTACAACTGTACACCGCCCAATGTCTGCTGTTGAGTAGAACCCAGTGTATTTTGTATACGAATCGGCACATAGATAAACTCAACACTCTTGATCGGTTGAATAGCAATATCAATGTAAAGTTCGTTCCTGTCAATGCGATCAGGAGTATTATTACTGGTATCGCACACTGTGATAAAATCACCCAATGCACGAGTAGTAATTAACTGCCCCAAGAAACGATCAACTACGCTTTTGGCATTTTGACGAGTAACCTCATCGTTTGGCTCAAACAGGAATGGTCGTACTGCATCGTCCAATATTCTGCGAATGTACACCACCAAACGCGCAACGTTGACTCGGTCCAGTGCAGAAGCATTTGGGTTCAATGTCTTTTGACCAAATACAACCAAACCGCGCCCGTTAAAGTTAGCGATTGGATTGAGTTGGTTTAAGTACATGGCGTCACGCTGACCTTCGTTTAGATTAACTGGCACAAACTCTGAACTTTCACCGTCAACATAACCCACACTTGTTGCATTATTTACTATGCCACGCTGATAGCCTGCTGGAGCAAACCAAGGATAAGCCACCTGATCGTTGTAGGCCAAGGTACGCAAAGTCATATGGCTTGCTGGAACCACAATGTTTGTTCCATCTATGCTAGTGCTTCGGCCGCTCGGATAATATACACCCATGTATGGGCTCTTTGTAAGTAATCCATCCTCTCCTGTTTCTGCTGCGTTGCTTGCGTTAGTCATCCAGTTAGTGAGCGAAGTGATATCACTCTTGAGACGCATGGGAGTATCCACCAAAATAAACGCTGTTTCCTTGCGGTTTGTATTCAGTGTATTCATATCATCAGCAAGCTCAGGATACCCAGGACATGCAATTAAGTTGTAATCCAATGTTTCGTTTAAAATATCAGTGTTTGTGGTTATTGCTTGCTGTAGTCCACGCACAACCATTCTACGCTGAGCTTTTCGCAACATATATGGAGATCCATCAGCCCTTAAACCACTTGCTGTTAGCCAACGGCTACCATCACCGTCCCACTCCTTAACTACACCACCGCTACCAGCCATATTCCAAGCAAGAATATTTGTTGGATATAGTGTGCCTTGCGGAGCGTCACTATAGAGTGGGCTAGTACTATCTGCACGAAAGTCAGAAAACACAACACCGGCATCTGAATCCTGGTCTGTATTATCAAGCAAACTCCAAGAACTACCAGTGTAACGATAAATTAATGGATACTTTTCTAGATCGGCAGTACTTACCCAAATATCACCAGATGATAGCGGCGAAGTTCCGTCGGATCGAGTAGTAGGAGCAAGTACCTGTACACTTACATCTCCCAGGAAGGTCGTCCAGCTAGTTCCTGTATTCACAAGCAAATCTAAATTCGTTTTGCTCACAATATTATCATACCAAAGTGTGCCATTAACTGGTGCACTTGATGTGGCCACTGCTGAGCCTTCATAACTGAGCGCTGCCCAAGCATTATAGCCTGTAGGGTAGATTATCGCTGCCGACCCTACTGGCATTGGCTCTCCTTCGCCGAACGAGCCAATACCAATCACACCAGGGTTCCATCCAGGGATTCCACCATTGAAAAACTTTAGGTTATAGCCCTGCTCTTGTTCAAATACAATTTGGTTATTTTCATTAACAGTGACCCGCACCTCATAAGGATAACCGTCAACATCAGTTGCCCCGGAAATAGCTGCCGCAATATCACTAGCAGCGTCTGTGATACTAGCGTTACCGGCTGTTGCAGAGTCAAAGTAAACACCAATACTTGTGTTACTTGTTAAACCACTATCGTTTACTGTGATGTACATTGCTGGTGTGGTATTTGCTGCTAAATGTGGTGCGATGTTGAACGTGTCAACTGGGTCAGCCACCAAAGCTGCTGTGAAGGAAAACCGCTGTGAGGCACTATCCCATCTACGCAAAACCACAGAACCCAGTGGGTCTTGATCATAGTCGGCCCATAGATCGCCCTCTGAAGGTGAATTATCATAATGCGTATGAGCTGCACTACTGTATATGCTGCCAAATACTGGAGCTTCCACCCACTGAGCTGTGGCTGCATCGTATAATTTAACAGAGATAGTAGTTCCCTGATTCGGTGCTGTTGTCTGAATAAAAATATCATTATTTTCGTGTGCAGACCCGTCTGCACGTGAAGACGGTATGTTTAAATGATCATTAATTTGCAAGGTGTTTTCAGTGGCAGTGGACCACTCTGACTGGCCTAGCAGGAACCAATTTCCTGATCGCTTTTCGCATAACTTGATATCAGCGGCAGTGCTACCCTGGTTATCAAAATAAACTACGGCAATATCAAAATCCAGACCATAAGACTTTTTAGGTAAGCCACCAGCATCAATTTCATTTGCTGTGGGCACTGTTACTGTTTGACGTACCCAAGCGGTACCTACCCAACGTTTAACGCCCCACACAGTAGCGCTCGTGTCTAGCCAATAAGTACCGTCAGCTGGCGCCAAAACTGGTGCCGCTGGACTAGCCTGTAATTTAGCAAGATCAATATCTGCTCTCAGAACGTGAGCACGGTTACTGAACGACAAGAAACTTCTGGCTGCTTCCAACCCATATTCATTTAATTCATGACCATTTAACGGAGTTCCGTTACTGTTAAAAAATGTTGGGTTACCGTAATTGATTAGTAATTCGCGTTGACTGCTAATCGTGTGTACTTTACTGGTATTAGCTGCGGTGGTGTATGCTGCTGTGCCTGAACTATCGCTGCTAATTTTATCTTGTGCTGTCGCAATAACAAGCAATGGTACAGTACCTGCGCCGGCTGATGCATAAAAACTATCATCCTGAACGCTAATCTGTACTCCTGGTGAAATTAAATCTGCCATAATACTCTCCTATATATGTTAGTGTTATAGCAATATTTATCATAAACACGCAATTATAGGGCATTTTGCACAAAAACCAAGGAAAAAAAATTTGTATATTTTGCTAAATAAGTTCCGCTTGTTTGGCCATCATGAAAGCAACATGACCCTCTAAATCATCGAGTGTGCCAGCATTTTCTATGTGATAATCAATATTGCTGCCCACCCAGCTCCACTCACTTATATGTATTCCCTCGTAATCCTTACTCATTGTTTCTAATGCTGCTTCATCGCCTGAATTTGCTAACTCAGCGATGTTAAACCACGATGGGTTCGAGCCACGCGAAACTCTTGCTATTTTTCCCCCTAGATTATGAATCAATTTTAATTCATTGGGAAATCTAGCATCAGTGATTACTATTTTTTTACCTGAGTTCATGTGCTGTGTGCGGATTCGATACTCGATGCTACTAAGCCAAATATTTTCACTAAAATTATCTCTGATAACATCAGTGCCCAATAATTGGAGTGCTTTGCGCGGAGTTAAATCCTGGATACCCAGTTTGTTACTCCAAAAAATATCAGTTGTTTCCCTAAAGGCCCTGCTTTCAGAAGTATCGCCTTCAAGCAATTCTCTGGGCCAACCAAAAATTGCACTTGTGGCGTCTTTTAGGGGTGCTGCAAAACTATCCCTGGCATACCCATAATTATCCACTAGTGAATTAGCCACGGAATCTTTTCCCGCGCCAGCAAACCCCACCAGTCCTAAAATTTCTACATCCATTATTTGTGTGTACCCTGTGTTTAAATAATTAGCCTATGATAAAGCCCAAAGGTCTATTTCCTTCTTCCATGTTATGTAGTGCCTGCTTTAGTTCGACTTGCTCTTGCTGTCCCTCGGCTCTTAATGTGTCACCGTCAAGCTGAACTGTGCCGCCAGGTCCCGGTAAGCCAGTTGCGTATTTTCCTCTGGCTGCGCCGAGCATCAACTTACATTCAGAAATTGCCCATTTAGCTAACCAATCAGCCGTATATACCCCTTTTAAGAGGTGTGCTTCAGGAATAAAATTTTCTACTTCCACCAGAACCGTTTCGTCAGTCACTATCTTGCGCAATATTTTTAATACTTTGGTATTTGTGTTCCAGAAAAAATCATATTCCGAAGCCATAATATAACTAGCAGTCTCCAAATACATGCCCATTATGGCTATGTCAGTTAGTGCACTGCCTGCACCACCCATGCCAGGATATACCCCGTAGATTGGGTCGAATAAAACATTTCCATTATCAATCATACCACTGTTACCAGTTAGCTGACGACGGAATAATCGAGATATGTCTGTAACTTCATTTGGCAATGTATATTCCTGGACATCTCCCTGAATTTCCAAAGCCAAATAACTTTGTTCAACGCTACCACTGCTGAGTCTGCGATAAGTTCCCATGGCCAAATCTATAGCAGCATGATAGTGCTCATTGTCTAATTCAACGTCAACCATACCATCACCCAGCCTGAGCTTGAGCTGCTTAATTAAATCATTTCGATTATTGTATCCTATTTGGTCTTTTGCCATGATGTTTTTCCCCTTGCCAATATTTATCGGTTTAGATTAAAACACGCTGATTAAAATACAATGTTCATTGAGTCGACCGTTCACTTTTGTCTGGGTTGTAGTGAGTTCTTTGCAAAACTTATCGAACTTTGATCGCGTCAACTTATTACTGCCTTTGAGTAATTCAGGCTTTCTCATGGTTCGCTGAGTGCTCTTACTTTCGGAAAAACCCACCAAAGTAGTTCCCTTGATACTCAGACTACCAATTAACTCATCTGCGACGTATTTAATAAGCTTTCGATTCTTGGTGTTGTACACCCACAAAATACTTTTGTCCAGTATATCCGCCGGATTTATACTAGCAAGACCCAAACTAGCTTCTGTTTCCTTAAACTTAACTTTGCTCACTAATTTTTGCTTGTCTGGTGCTTTTTTACTGCGGGTTTTGCGAGTCGCCTTGCCTGTATTAATAACAGTGTCACAAGCAGTAATAATTTCGTCAAAAAACTTTAGATACTTCTTTCGTTCCTGCGCTCGTGCAATGAACTGCGGAAAGGCGTCTTTGATTTCTTCATCTTTCCATTCCACGAGCAATTGTGCTTCTGCATGAGAATTCTCAAAAAACTTCCGTATTAATTTTGCATGTGCGGGCTTGATAGCAGGCTCATGGCTAGCAATTTCTCTGTAAGGATCAAATTTTCGTATATCGAAATCCTCACTGCCTATCATAAGTAAGTCCAGCCTCTCCTCAAACGAACCCAATAAGTCAGCTACCTGGTCCCACATTCTTTCCTGAATACTAATTACATTTTTCTTTATGGGCTTATCCTCCTGAGCTGAGGTTTCCCCACCATCAGGTAAGGTAACTGTTTCCAAAACTGAGTCAAGCGTACCCACAATCATTTTGTGATGATCGTCAGACAAAGAGGCACCATTATTCGCAATGTAAGCATACTTCCCTGGTACAATCATAAAATGATCGCGAGCGTTTCTGAGATCAGCAGCTTTTTCCTTGCTCACATGTGCAGCAATATATTTTTGGTATTCCTTTACGATGGTTTTGTTATCGACTTCATAGTGAACGTACCAAAGAGCATCGTCCATGAGACGATTGTAGTCTCTGGTTATACCGTCAGTTTTAAAGGATTTCATGCCTGATTGGATTAAACTGTAATCGGGTATGCTGATTCCAGTCTTATTTAAAGTTTGCTTTTTACCTTTAGCCATGTGTGGTGGTCTCCAATACCTTTGCTATTTTAGTGATACAATCGTACACATTCTCTTGAGTGTCGCAGTCTGCGTGTCTGGATTTTTGTACATCAACTTCTAAAAATACGGTGGCTAGCCCAATGACCGTGTAACTTGGTCGCCTTTTATAGGTGTCGACCCTGGCTATACCTGTTTTGGGGTCCTTGGTCAAAGTAATAAACATAATTAGCTCCTGTGTTCTTAATTATAACACAAGCAAAGTTGGATGTCAAGATTCCCGATCACCCCAGAGAAATTACGCAACTAACTGCGCATGCCGCGTATTGTTCGAACCGACCGACGAGTCCATTTGTTGAGACCATGGATGCGTCGTTGACGCAACCGTGATGAGGTGAACATGCGGCGCACACCTCGGTTGCTTCGAGCAGGTTGGATAACCCGGTCGAACTTGAGGTTGAGAATGGGGGAATTACCAGCCCTATGACACTCAGTGTCAAGAACGCGCCAATCCCACTGGGCAGGGTTACGTGCATCGCGTCGATCTTGCAATTGCTTTAAAGTTATGCTCATAATTCCTACTCCGCTTCTTTAGCTTATGTATACATTATAGCAAAGACCGTTGATTAGTCAAGGTCTAAGTTATTGATATCCTTGGCTTTTTTGCTTAGTATTTCGGACACAGTATAATCCACTGCTTCGGCATAATCAAATATACCATTGAGGACGCAAACATAGTCCAAATAATCGGAATGAAAGTTTGATTCAAGTTTCTTTTGGTCGGAAAAAATACGATCCACTAAATTGTCAAAAGCTTTTGCTTTAATTTCAGTAGAGGTCATTATAAAGTTCTCACTATGTATGAAGGTTTGTTGCTATCAAGCACAATATCAGGATTAGTAACTTCGCGACGCTCACCCACTTTCCATGAAAGGTCACTGGGATCATGCACTATACCACGTAACCAATCTACCTCGGCTTGCAACTGAGCCTGAACCGCCGCTACTTCGGCCAGCAATTGCTCTGCACCGGTGCTATTTCCTAGCCCGCACCTAACTATAGTCTGCTTTATTGCAAAAGTAGCATTTTCAATATGGTTGGCACTAGGGACTGGAATAGTTCTGCTTGTCATATGTTCCTTCCACTTTTTTAAACAACATAACCATGATAACACGGCACACAAGAAAGTCAAGATCTAAGTGTTTGATTTTATTGAAGTTTTGATAAATAGTGCTAATAGGAGACTGATATGCCCAGATTATCGCTGTGGAACGAACGCAAAACCCATGATTTCAACTTTATTGACAGAATTGTGGGTGAACATATTTTTGCGGGTGGCACTGGCGTGTATTGTCATAAATATTTGGGCGTGGTCGAGACACCGTTCCAGGGAGATCCTACCCGTCCAAGTAGTGCTGTGGACGAATCAGAAGTTTTTATTCAAGACTTGCTGTTTTTAGAAAACAGAGATCGAAAATATTCCACTGATATATTTCAGCTCAGGGGAGCATATAGCATAGCCGATCATAGTGATTTTGACTTAACGCAATTTGGACTATTCTTGGCTAACGACCAAATTTTCATGACTTTTCATGAAAATAGTATTGTCCAATCGCTGGGCCGAAGATTGATGCCAGGCGATGTCCTTGAGCTCCCCCATCTCAGAGACGATTTACTGCTGGGTAAGGACGATGCAGTCAACAGATTTTTAGTAGTAAAGGAAGGAGCGCGGCCAGCTGAAGGATATGATGCCAGATGGTGGAATCATTTATGGAGAGTTAAATTAGGAACCATAACCGATTCTCAAGAATTCAGAGATTTACTGGGTACTGGTACACAAGAAGATGATTTACGTAACTTAATTAGTACGTATAGGACTGAAATTCAATTAAATAATCGAGTGTTGGAACAGGCTGAGCTGGATGTGCCTAGCCAACCACACACCCGTAGCAGAGATCATATTTTCGCTGATCCAGGTGAAAAGGGGAAACCACCAGAAATTGTGCTTTACGGAGATGATGCTGGCGATGTGCCACCTGGCGCTATCCTGTTGGGTCAGGGCGACACAATGCCACTGGATGCAGAGGACGGCGAATATTTTTTAAGGACAGATTTTGAGCCCAATCGACTATTTGTAAAGCAGGGAAATCTATGGTCCAGATTCGCTGATCAGTCTAGAAAATCATGGAGTTCTGCTAACCGTGGTTTAGAAACATTTATCAACAACGATGATTTTGCAATAAACAGCGACAAAAGTTCCACGCCAATAAAAACAAACATGAGCAAAGTTATTTTACCCAAGGACGAAGTAGGACCCACAAACAAAAAACTAGATCAGGATAATGATGACCAATAGGAGCGGCCATGAAACTCAGCCCCAATTTTTCACTTAGTGAATTTACTACTAGCAGTACTGCAAAAAGACTAGGTATAGATAATACCCCCAATAAAACAGAAATCCGCCGATTAACTGGCTTGGTTGATAATGTTCTACAGCCTTTACGCACTTGGGCAGGAAGGCCAGTAAAAATAAGCAGCGGTTTCAGGTGTAGTGAACTAAATCTCAAGATTGGAGGCAGCGCAGGAAGCCAACATGTAACAGGTCACGCAGCCGATATAGAAATACCTGGTATCAGCAATAAAACAGTCGCGCAATGGATCGTTGACTATACCCCATTTGATCAAATTATTCTGGAATACTATTCAGAAGAACAAGGGATCAATAGCGGTTGGATTCACGTTAGCTACGACCCAAGAAGAAATAGAAAATCAAAATTGACTGCAAGCAAACGTAACGGTAATACCATTTATGAGTTTACAAATAATTTCAGTATCTGATCATTTAGGCGACATAATGGCGGATCACAGCCCCACAACAGATAAGTAATTTTATGAGCATTAATGACGGAAAATCAAACAACCTAGACTGGTGGTATGATGAACAAATAAAACGATACATGACGCAATTAGTCAGATTTTTTAGTCAGTTCAGAGTCAGAGAATACACCAAAGACGGAGCATACTATAATCGTGTACCAGCCAGGTACGCTGACACAAGCAGGCTAGTGAGCCACATTGTCAGAAACAACTCAGAAAATATCATCAATAATGCGCCCATGATTACATGCGCGGTAGCCGGAATCAAAGCAAATCCTGATATGCGAAGAAACCCCTTCCATGTCGATACTGCGCAGGTGGCTGAACGAGAATTCGATTATTCTGCTGACGAGTACACAGAGAACTCAGGAAATTTATATACTGTTCAAAAATATATGCCGACCCCATATTCCCTTGACGTTCAAGTAGATATTTGGACGACCAACACCGATACAAAACTTCAATTACTTGAGCAAATTTTAATTTTGTTCAATCCCGGGGTGCAGATTCAAAATAATAAAAATGCAGTGGATTGGAGTAGTGTTTTTGAAATTACGCTGGAAAATATTAACTGGAGTAACCGCGGAATTCCCACTGGTGTTGACGACATTTTAGATATTGCAACGTTAAACTTTGATGTAAATGTTTGGCTAAATCCACCCACCAAAGTAAAACGACAACAAATTATTCAAACAATTGTGCAAAATATGTATGCCAACGATGACGTTGAAGGCATAGGCTACGATTCACAATTTTACGACTTTTTTCGAAGCATCCCAGAGGATAATCAAACAATCATAACACCAAAGCAATATGGGTGCTTGATAAAAAATTCCACAGCTACATTGGTTGACCCTACAGGTAATCCCCCTGTTAGTTGGCGGGAGTTGATTGAGACTTATGGGATAATGCAGCCTGAAAGTACTCTGAAACTCAATACAACAAACGACATAGAAAATACAACAGATATAATCACAGGCACAATATCATATTCCAGTGATCCCACAGTGCTTAACTTTAATTTAATTTCTGATACCCTTGATACAAATACGCTGGATCCAATCGATCGCATTGTTGATCCCGCTGCGTCTCAGCCAGGAGCTGGATTACCTGTTGCCCAAATTGGTCAGAGATACTTGCTAACAGGTGACATAAATGCAGGAAATATACCATGGGGTGGCGGATCAGCAAAAATTGATGACATAATTCAATTCAACGGTACTGCATGGGTTATTGTGTTTGATGCATCAGAAACAGATACAAAACAATATGTTAGTAATAACAACACAGGGAAACAATATCTATTCACCGGCGCAAGATGGCAGAATAGTTACGAAGGAACCTATAACCCTGGATTCTGGAGATTACATTTGTAATCGCATAGTGCATTTATGGCAAAAACTACACCTCGCAATACACAAAACAATATCACCACAGCAAGCGGCGTAATATTTCTGGCAACTGATACAGGTCGATGTATGCTACAGTTACGTAATAGCAACAAAAGATTTAGACATACCTGGGGCTTTTTTGGGGGTATGCTAGAAGACAAAGAAAGTGTCTATGACGGATTAGTCCGTGAAGTAGAAGAAGAAATAGGATTTGTTCCAGAATTAACTAAACTAAATCCACTGGACATTTACCAAAGTAATGACAAGAAATTTTATTATTATACATTTGTATATGTCGTAGACAATGAATTTCAGCCCAAACTTAATTCAGAAAGTGCTGGATATGCATGGGTTGACATCGGCCAGTGGCCCAGCCCCTTGCATCAGGGAAGCAAAGTCACACTGCTGCATAATGGCGGCGCAGATAAACTTAAAACCATACTAAAAATAAACCAGTAAGTACAGTCATAGCTTTTTATTGTTGGTAAATAGCAGCAATGAGGGCATTAAAGATATCTTTCGTGGACGTTTTTGGACTACCCTATGATGGTAGTACTTTGTCTAGGCGCGGTTTGGGGGGTTCAGAAAGTGCTGTTATACACATGTCCCGTGAACTTGCTATTCTGGGTTTCAGGGTTACTGTTTTTTGTGATTGTGACACTGACGATACTTCACCGGGAGTTTACGACAACGTCACTTACAGACCCCTGTGTCAGGCTGAAACAACACAAACCCATTATGATATCATGATTGCCAGCCGCAGTGTTGCCCCGTTTGCTCCCTACTCCCTCAAAGAAAGATTTAAAAGTTTTAAGGGATTGCCCAATACTGAGAACATGGCACAGCGAGCTGGATATAAAATTTTATGGATGCACGACACCTTTTGTGATGGCGATGATTTAATTGAAGAATTCTGCTTGTCTGGTAGAATTCATAAAGTATTTACTCTGAGCGACTGGCACACCACATATATAACCAATTGCGATCATGGCAAAAGAAGAAATTACGAAGTTTTAAAAAAGTATATTTGGCAAACACGCAATGGCATAGTAAAATACACTGACTGGACTGATATCAGGAATAAAGATTCAAACTTATTTGTGTTTAATAGCAGTGTTACAAAGGGCATGGTACCTCTGGTGGAAAATATCTGGCCAGAAATAAAGAAAAATATTCCCAGCGCAAAACTAAAAATATTGGGCGGCTATTACAAATTTTCAAATAACTCGGTACCAGACGAACAACAAACAACTTTTATGAGACTGTGTGATCTGGCAAACAAATCACCAGAATTAGACATCGAGTTTACTGGTATAGTTACGCAGCAACAAGTAGCAGAAATTATGACTGAGGCTAGCTATATGCTTTATCCAGCATTATTTCCAGAGACATTTGGTATTAGTGTACTGGAAGCTCTGTACTATAATACACCAGTAATTACGAATGATTTTGGGGCGCTGGAAAGTATAGCGCTGGACAATGCTTGCTACAAAATTCCGTATGCCATAGCTGCCAATGGGCTGTTTCCAAACATAGACATGGAAACACAATGCACAAAATTTGTAAATCAAACCATACAAGCTTACAGTTTACCGTACCTGCACCAACAAAAACAATATGCGTGTAATCAAGTTAACGACATATGTTCATGGGATACTGTGGCCCTTCAGTGGAAACAGCATCTATTCACAGAATTTGAGTATTTTTTAAGCAAGCAGGAATACATCAAAGCAACAAACTTAAATAATAAAGTACGGGAAGTTTTTGGTATAGTAAACAGCGACCCCAGAGCACTGACTGTGCGACAATCGCAACAACACCACATCCATGTAATTGTTTGTTACTATAACGCTGAGCCATATTTAGAAAAATGTTTACATAGCATACTTAGCCAGGATTACGACAACTATAGCCTATCAATAATAGATGACGCGAGCACCGATAATAGCCAGGAAATCGTGAACAATGTTATTTCCAATAATTTTCCAGACACAACCACATCACTTACAGTAAACAAAGAAAATCACGGAGCCGTATACAATCAAGTACGGGCGATAAAAGCATCTAATCCATCTGACATAATCATGATAGTCGATGGTGATGATTGGCTAATGGCTGATAATCAAATTTTTCATCGTATTAATAATTTGTACGACCAGGGCGCAGAGTTTACATATGGTAGCTGCTGGAGTTTAATTGATGATATCCCGCTTGTTGCGCAGCCATATCCACCATACATCAAGAAAGCAAAGAAGTACAGAGATTATCTGTTTAACTGGAATATGCCGTATACTCATCTCAGAACATTCAAAGCCAGTATGATACAATCAGCATCAGATAAAACATTCTGTGACTCTCACGGTAATTGGTATCGTGCAGGAGGAGATACCAGCGTATTTTATACTGCTATTGAAGCAGCAGACCCAGATAAAGTGATATGTGTGCCTGAGATATTATATGTGTATAACGACCTTAACCCCATTAATGACTATAAAGTTAACAGCAGAGAACAAACTAACACAGCAAATAAAATTTTAAAAGGATCAGCAAGGCATGGACAGTAACCACACAGAATATAGAATTTATGATAAATTAGTTGCTGGCGTAGGCCCATGGGCATGGCCTGCCTGGGATACAGTCAGCTTTGATATTTTAAGCGAGGATTGGGTAGGTTTATGTGATACCATAAAACGCAACACAAAAAACTTTGATGCTTGTGTTCAAGCTGGCGGTAACCAGGGCATGTACCCCATATTACTGTCGCAGATGTTTTCCCAGGTATATACATTTGAGCCCAATGAAACCAATTGGAGAGCGCTGAAATATAATTTAGAAAATCTAACAGTGTCCAATGTTTCAGCTAAGTATGCTGGTCTTGGTGCATACCTAGGTACAGGAACTTGCGCAGACGCCACAAATGGCAATGCTGGTACCAGTAAACTGCAGGCAGATGAGACAGGAATCATTGAAATTACTACCATAGATAACATGGCCTTGGATAAATGCGATCTCATAATGTTGGATGTGGAAGGCTTTGAAATGAAGGCCCTGGTTGGTGCCATGGAAACAATAGAAAAATTTAAACCTACTATTATTGCAGAAGGCCCAGAAAGAAATAACGATGTCGTTACAGGAATACTTGAACAAATAGGATACGAATTAGTTGACATGACAGGCACAGCGAATGACGCAGTATACGTACATACTGGCAAGTCTGCGCCCAGCCGCACCCATGGATTGCCTTTCGTACCAAAACAAAAACAAAAGAAAATTTTGATAGCCGTACCCACAGCAAAAAATATTGAAGTTGAAACATTTAAAAGTATTCATGATATAGTAGTGCCTGATGGGTACACTACAGAATTTCAGTACTTTTACGGTTACAGAATAGACCAAATTAGAAATCTCATAGCTGATTGGATGGTCAAAGGAGACTATGACTACTTGTTTAGTATTGACTCGGACATTACCTTTCCAGCTGAAACCCTTGAAAAATTTATAAATCACAACCAGGACATGGTTACGGGAATTTATAGACAGCGTAAACCACAACAAATAATAGAAATATATAACGGCATGGGATATAACGTATCGTGGAGTGATTTATCTATTGCTGCTGACGCATCCGAAAATCATTTAGTCGAAATAGGAGGGTGTGGATTTGGATGCGTGTTGATAAAGAAAGAAGTTTTCACAGGTATACCCTACCCCCATTTTGAATATCATGTAAGTTTGGATCACAACAATACAGTATCAGAGGATGTTGACTTTTGCAGAAAAGCAACAGATAAAGGATTTACAATTTGGTGTGACACAACTATTCAGTGCGGTCATCTAGGACAACACGATTATCGTATTCAGGATTTATAGGGCACAGCATAACCCTCAGTTAACATCATGGCCGTTAACATTTCCCAGGAATTAATTTTGGGATTGTAAACTTCAAAATCGCCTATGATTCTGCCGTACTTGCCGGTATTATTATACTCGGTTGTGCGCAAAATTGCAGTTTGGTTAACTACTAATACAGATTCAACAAATTCTTTACTTAGCATTCCCCTGGCTTTTTCATTAAGATCACGGGTTCTGGTTTCAGGTGCATCTATACCGGCCAATCTGATTCGTTGATTACGTAACCAAAAATCAAATCCCAAATCAATATCGACGTCAACTGTGTCACCGTCAATAATTCTGTTGATTATGCATTTATAATTATACACGCAGAGCCCCAAAATTTCATGACAAACCAAACAGAGTATTGCTACAAACAGCAAAATCTTTGAGTTTTTGTACTATGATAAATTTTTTTTTCATTATAAATCCTAGCATGTTATTAAAAAGTTATGCTACCTGATCCTGTAAAAAGGTATCTGTAATATGTAGTACCGCCCGAAGAATATGTACTTGTGGTAGGATTACCTGATGTTGATACCGCTTGATATGCAGAAGTCATACAAACTAAACCGCTACCTCCAGCACCGCCAGCGTAGCTTCCCGCAAAACCTCCTCCGCCACCACCGCCACCAGTGTTAGCTGTGCCCGCTTGAGCTGGAGTGGATGCAGAATTACCACCATTACCGCCTCCGCCAGAACCACCTGTTCCGCCGTTGCCAGTATAGGCTCCGCCTCCGCCACCGCCACAGTAAGTTACACTAGTTCCTGTGATGCTACTTGATCTACCGGACCCCCCGTGACCACCGCCACTGGAACGATAACTACCACCACCACTACCGGCTCCACCGCCAGCACCTGCGTTAGAATATGGCCAGCCAGCAGGATAATCACCACCACCACCTGAATTCCCATAACTTGGCGAAGTGCTACCTGTGGTAGTGGCTGCGCCCCCACCGAATAACAAATTTCGTAAATCTCCCCCACCGCCTGAGCCGCCAGTGCAATTAGCATTAGTAGTATTATAACCAGCACCGTTACCACCAGCTATAGCAGTAGCGACAGAACCAAAACTTGAAGTGGACCCTTTTCCGGTAGTGGTCCCTCCTGCCCCAACTGTCACAGTATAAGCAACACCTGAGGATATAGTCACTGCTGAAGTTTCATGAAATCTTCCAGCGCCTCCACCCCCACCGATGTTATTGCCGGCGGCGTTACCGCCGGAGCTTCCTGGTCCAATTACTAGCATTGCTGCAGAAAAGGTTGAAGGATTGCTGCTATTGGTGGCGGCTGCTGCGGCTCGTTGTACTATGTTAAAAATTTTACTCATCAATTTCCACAATCGGGTTTGTAATTTCAGTCCATGACAGGTCGTCCTCGGACCATATATATAGTTTATCATCGTCTGGCACAGGCGTAGGTGGTTGCCAATCATGATTGCTATCCAAACTCCAACTAGGGAAGGGCGCAGGGCATACAAAAACATCAGCCAAATCATCATATGTATAACCTATGCCAGCATATTGCTTTCTAAAATTATTGTTATATGACGTTTGTATCCAGGTTCCAGACAGAAGATCCTGACAAAATTGTGCGCCCAGTGATTCTTGTTCGACTCCCTGATCATCTAATAGTACCTGATTATCAACTACAATAACGTTAGTAACTATGTTGTTGTCTATTTGTGCGAAGTGTGCCATTAATTATCCTTATATTAGGCCATTGCAGCGCCACTTAGGAAGCCATACCATGTAGTGCCTGCGTTTCTGGTATAAAAACCATAGATGTTAGTTTCGCCACTAGCAGGAGCATCAGGAGCAGTACCACCAGCCCATTTGACACTAGCTGGCCATGTAAGTGTATGTGTTCCGCCAGCAGTTACTTCCAGTGTTAGACCCAGTGCTGTGTTTGAAGTACTTGGGACATTTGTAAACGAAAAAGTAGTTGCTCCACTTGTACTTAAACTAAACACCGACGCGGCTGAACAATCTATGGATACTGTGGTACCTGTTAAAGCCTGATAAGTTTCTATGGAAGATTTTGCTTGTATAGCGCCGTCCACATGTAGCAACGAGTCTGGACTATTTGTACCAATGCCCACGTTTCCTGAGGCGTCGATACGCATGGCCTCGTCTGTAGCATTCCTGTAGAACACAGTGTCAGAGCTTGAGCCACCTTGGGCTGCGTAGAACGAGAAGTCCCGATCTCCTGCTGTAGCCTTAGAGATGACAGCTCTGCGTGTATTCCCTGACGTACCACCTAGCGCCACTTCGATGGTATCACCGTCTAAGTTGTCGCCTGTGCTTACATCTAGCTTGACCTGTGGGTTCGTGTTGCCAATACCAACGTTTCCTGCGTTGTCGATACGCATTCGCTCGACAGGGCTTACTCCGGATACACCATGTGTCGCAAAAGTTAAAGCAGTCGGCGCTTTGTCAGAGGCGTTAAAAGTACCATCGCCAACCGCCGTAATGTTTGCTGAGATTCTATTAGCGCCAGAGACACTACTATCACCAGTTCGCCACTCGATGCCACCCATGTTTGTGCCAGCCGAGACGTTAGTGTTTAAATCTTGTATTTGAATGTGGCCTGATGTCGCGCTCAGAGTTATGTCGGTAGCCCGGAGGTTACCAGCCACGTCCAACGTGTGTGAAGGATCACTCTTACCAATACCCACGTTCTCATTAGCATCAATCGTGATAGCTGTAGACGTAGCGTTGTCGTCTATACCTGTAGATGTTAAATTGCCTATTACTAGATCTTGTTTTATACTGTTTACGTCACGTAATTCAAAATAGTCCGATCCTTCTACCCATAGTATTTGTACGTTAGCACTAGATCCGCGATTTATTTCTAAGCCGCTGTCCAGTGAGGGGGCTTGACCGCTGGGTAGATCAGCATTTAATACAATTAAGGAATCACCACTGGTAATGGTGTTGGAATTAATAATTGTGGACTCACCGTTAACTGTGAGATTACCAGTCATTACAGTATCACCAGTAACCAGCATGTCACCAGCAATTGAAATTGAGCTTGATGTTATATCATCCGAAGTTAAAGTGCCACTAACATTGATGTCATGTATGTTGATTTCTGAATCTGTGCCATCGTTGTTAGTACCCACATCAACAATTTTGTGAGATCCTGTTCTAGTACGAACATCACCGTCAATATTGCCTATGATTGTGCCGTTAACCGCATCTAAAAGTCCTGAAAATGTACTGGTGCCTGAGCTGGTTACATCCCCTGTTATGTCTCCCACTACATCTGCTGTGAGCAAAGCATCTGTGCCGTCATTTAATGTACCAACATCCAATACTGTGGTAGCGCCAGTTCTGGTGTTTACATTGCCATTGACTTCACCAGTGACATTGCCCACTAAATTTCCCAATACATCACCAGTAACATCACCAGTAACATCACCAGTGACATCACCAGTTACGTCGGCAGCGATAGTGGCGTCAATACCTGAAGGATCATCGCCCACATTTAGTATAACAACAGAACCATCTCTGGAGCTCACATTTCCTTCATGCTGTCCACTAGTTGTGGCAAATATGGTGTCTGTAGTAGTGTTACCGTTGTTAGTTACTTGCTGTAGTGTAATTGTTGAATTATTTGTTTTAGCATAGCCTAGCGTTGATATAACTGTATCGAGATTTGCTGTTTGGGCTTGATTGGATGCGTTACCCAGGAATATATTTCCCTGAACTAAATTATCTGTTGAAAGATATACGTTCCAGGAAGAACCATTGTAGTATTTAAGAGCGGTGTTGGCTGAGTCTATCCAAATATCACCTGAAGCGGGGGACGAGGGAACTCCTGTCCCACCGTGTATTGTTTTACCATGTTTGCCCACCTTGAAGCTGGGCTGCGTCGTACCTTTAAAATTACCAAAAACGGCCATGTGTGTCTCCGAACAAAGTCAATATATTTTTCAAAATATTGTCTGGGTAGCAAAATCCAGTCTTTGTAGCTGCGTGTTGTTGTGTCCATGTTTTTTATTAAATAAATAACTGTAGTGTTATTTATCTGTTTTTATATAAAATATGTTTTTATGTCGGTCAACCGCTAAACTGCTTGTGCTAGTGCATACGCATCAGCAACATTTGGGGTGTTCAGTGTGGCACACCATTTAACCAACTGCGTTCCTGCACCGCTGTAAGCTCTAAAATATGGCCGTTGATCCCCATTTGCGGTAAGCCAACCGGCTAAGAACGTTTCCGTGTGGCATACTACGCCGTTAAAACTGAGTTGCAATGTGTTTGCGTCTGGAAAATGTAAGCCGTAATAAAATTCTGTATTCAAGCTGGGTATGGGTGCGCCAGTGCCAGAAATATCGTTTCTAGTGTTTGTAATTTCTGCATAATGTTTATAAATGCCCGCCATGTTATAAAGTTCAAAATTGTTCCTGCTACTGAATAAATTTGTGCCTCGTATACCCCATCTTGTGCTGCCATCACTACTAAAAGGATAAGCTGTATATTTGCTACGGCACATAACACTGGTACCAATAAGCCCAACGCCGTGATAATTTGTATCGTTCAGGAACGTTGTATCTGGACCACTAAGTGTAAAAAATCCATCGCCATCAGGTGTTGGGCTACTAGAGAAATCACTGGTTTGATTAGCGATATCAAGTATACTCGTAAACGTACTAGTAACTAAGTTACCGCTAAATTGTAACGCTCCACTAAATTGCATATTATGCTGCCGTACCGTCGTCAAGGTTAATCCAGGTACCAGCTTGGTATGCCTGTATTCTACCATCAGTGGTGTTGTATATCATATCACCATTGGATGCAGTAAAGCCGTTTCGTGTGGCTGTGTCCATGTTTGCTAGTCTAAATGTGCCAGTTTGGTTAACAACCCCGTTAGCACCGTCTAATATAATACTTTCAGTACTGGCTATTTTGCCACTTCCCGCGCCATTTATATTGTATCCGGGCGCAGTAACATTAGACCCAAACGTCCAGGAATTAGCGGCTTCCCATTTAAGGGATGCATCTGTGTTGATACCCAATGAACCCCCTGCTTGTATCTCCACTAGTTCCTCGCGAACCTCTATTTTGGACACCCTGGTGGAGTTTTCCTGACCAGCGTGTATAAAGATTGCATTGGGGTGGGTGTATGTTTGATTGTTTAGGTTGTTACCCAGAGCCACTGTGTATAATGCTGAGCTTGCTAAGTCTTGTTGAGAGCCTAAAACTAAGCCATATGGTGCGGCTACATCTGATTTATAACCCACAGCTATACCGAAAGATGTGGTGACAGTGGAATCTGAACCCATTGCTATTGAGGCAGCGCCCGTAGCTTCACATTCATGACCCAATGCAGTAGAGCCTGGTCCAGTAGCTATTGAGGACCACCCAATTGCAGTAGTATAATTTTGAGATGCATCTGCGTTATAGCCCAGTGCAACACTGTTTAGTCCTGCTGTAGTATTTTCGCCTATGGCTATACCAAAATTATTAGGGGCCGCTGAGTTCTTACCTATAGCAATAGCGAATGCCGCACCGGCATCTGCATCCTGTCCTAACGCAACGCTTTGAAGTGCAGCTTGCGCATTACTGCCAATAGCAACCCCACCATCACCAGCCGTTGGTTGCGATGTTATTCCTGAGCCAACGTAAATACCATTTAAAACAAATTCACTTCCCAAGTATTGCAAATAACCTTCTGAATCATATCCTATGGGCGGTATATCGTCAACACTAGCATATGTTTCTGCACTCTGGAATAATGCTGGGAAGTAAGCACTGCCATGCGGTGAGCAACTAGTTAAGTTATTGACTTGGTTGCTAAAGAAACTAAATGTGTCGCCCGGTGGGCCACCAAAACCAGCTCGTTGTACGGCAGCTTGCGGGCCCGCGCTTGTCGTATATGATACTATCGCATATACTCTGCCATCATCGGTGTTATGTTTCATAACCCAAACTTTATCTACTGCTGTGGAAGCTGCGGGGCAGCCAATCCATGCTTTAAGATTGGCGTTACCAACACCAGTGCCACCTGCTGAACTAGATTCCATGCTGTACAATCCAGCACCGCCACCACCGCCACCCGTTGGTGCTGTGGTCATGCTAGTGCCGTCAGTGAACTTAAACTCTGAAGATTTTACTGGCGCATTAAATACCCAATCACTATTAGCGATGTACTCTAGTCTTCCCAGATTGCTTTCGAGCACAATGCCACCGATTGCTGACGGCCCAGTACCAGTGTTAAATGAACTATTAAGGTGCATGGAGTGATTATACTGTGCGTAAGAATCAGCACCCAGCGCAACAGAATATAACCCAGTTCCGCCCACTGAATCACCTGCTTTTGATCTATAACCCACTGCTGTCGCAGTTCCAATTGCAAAAGTTTGGTTCCCCACAGCAACACAATTGGTCCTAGATTCGGCTGACCTACCGATGGATACACTATTAGTCGAAGTTTGGGTGCCGATTCCTATGGCTATCGCATTACTGTCGCCTGTTGCTCCAATACCGATTGCGATTGCTTGGGATCCACTAGCGTCTGCATTTTGCCCTAGAGCAATACCGCCACCTGACAAAGTACTTACTGATGTGTCTTTTCCTATTTGAATACCGCCAGTTGTACTGGTGCCTAGCGCCAGAGTAACGGGGTCTTGAACCTCTGCATCAATTAGTGCTTGTACTGCTACTGTATCTAGGGTATCGCTATAATTTGCGAGCTTTGTCCAGGAACCAGCGTGTGCAAAATAAGCTGCACCGGTGCCATGCACGTGAGCAAACATACCATGATAAGACGATGCGCTGGGTAAATCGCCCTCTGAGGCATATACGTTATTGAATAATACTTTGTTCCCCTGCATGTCCAAATCAGCACCAGTAATAGCAGCAATTGCGTCCGAATCAGTGTATGATCCCCCGCTGCTCGCATCAACGTATGCCTTAACGCTCTGTTGTGTTGGTACAGCACTGTCGCTGTCTGAAGCCATGTCATCTTCGTCTAGTATAGCACTAATTGGTGTTGAAGTATTGATCTTAAACAAACCAATGTTGTTACCATCATTTGAACCATATACGTGAACTACCGGGTTAGTAATATTGGACCAGTCAATATCCAATTGGATACCTTCAGCTTGATTAGCTGAATGTAATTCAACTTTATCGGTTCTGGATTGGATATATACTTCGTTTCCAGCTTCTAGATCGATGTAGTCCCCTGTTCTAGCAGTAAATTTGTCAGCAATCTCCAAAGTTACGTCATCATCTGAATTAATTACGAAATCTGTATCTACATCAGCAATTATATCACCACCAGCAGTCATTGTCAACGTTGCTGTGCCGGAAGCATTTATGATTGTGCCATTGTCATTAATAGTAAGACTCTGAACACCGCCAATAGTTCCCCCTGAACCTGCGCCAATCACAAGATCAGCTCCAATAGTCATATTGGAAGCGTCAATATTGCCAGTTGATGTAACATCAGCAACTGTTATATTAGTGGTGGTGGTGTTGCCGGCATCAGTAACTTCTTGTAAACCTCCTGATGTTCCCTGGCTACCAGTAAAACCAGTATCACCGGCACTCCCAGTATATCCTGTGCCCTGACTGCCAGTAAAACCATGTGGTCCTTGGATTCCTGATGTTCCCTGGCTACCAGTAAAACCAGTATCACCGGCACTCCCAGTATATCCTGTGCCCTGACTGCCAGTAAAACCATGTGGTCCTTGGATTCCCTGGCTACCAGTAAAACCAATACTACCTGTATATCCTGATACTCCCTGATCACCCTGAGAACCTGTATATCCTAAGCCAGCATATGCACCATCTACGCCCGGCGGCCCAGGTTGCCCATCTACACCTGGTGGGCCTTCAGGTCCCTCGGGACCAAGAGGACCGCTGCTGCCAGTGAATCCAGTGGGGCCTGCTATGCCTTTACTACCAGTATATCCAATACTTGCTGCTTCACCAGGAGTGCCTTGAGCACCCTGGCTACCGGAATACCCTTGGTTTCCTTTGCTTCCTGTATAACCAATACCCACACTGCCAGTAAAACCCACATTACCTTTGCTACCAACATATCCTGCTGCTCCAGTAAGACCGATACTTCCAGCAAAACCCACTGGTCCCAAAATTCCCTGAGGACCACTAGCTCCCACACTACCAGCAAAACCCTTGCTTCCAGTAAAACCAGTATTACCTTGCGCACCGGTGCTTCCAGTAGATCCCGTAATCCCCACACTACCAGAAAACCCATGAGTGCCTTGACTTCCAGTGAAACCTGTTTCGCCCTGAATTCCCTGAACACCTATTAATCCTTGACTACCAGTAAAACCAATACTACCAACAAATCCCGTTAATCCCTGACTTCCTGTAAAACCAAATGCGCCGGAACTACCCGCAAAACCCTGGTCGCCTTGGCTACCAGTGAAACCTACGGCTGCGTATGCTCCATCGATTCCCTGAGCGCCTTGGCTACCAGTAAAGCCAGTACTACCAGTGAATCCATACCTGAACGCCGGATCCATTTCAAAAGTAATTGTGTCTGTACTTTGATTAAAATTTAGTTGGATACCGTCACCAGGAATAAATTTCATAACATCGTTGGGTTGATCCGCAATAATATTCTGTCCTGTAACCGTGTGCCTAAATGTGCTAAAGGCCTTGGGTGCTGTCCCACTTAGCACGACGCTGTCACCGTTGACAGTGAGAGTGCTATTTGCTTGATCCCAATTTAAACTCATACCATAATCTCCACTATGCCTGGCCCGGCTATTAATTTATTTTCTATTGCTTTTCCTACAAGCTTGCCCACACCTGAATTATTATCTACCATGGCATATCCTGGTATTGCACTGCTTACCAACATATCGCCCTTCTCAACAGTACCAATTACATTACATGGTATTCTTCCCCTGAGCGCCAGAGCCACAATGTACTTGCCCTCACATGCAGAATTCATTAAATGTGCAGGGTTAGCCGACACAACTCCTGCTACCTTGTGTGTGTTGGCTTGATTTACCGCCGTAACCTCATTTTCCCCACCAAACATCAAAACTGTGCCAGGTTCATAGTTTGTATCAGCCACATAATTTTCTGCTAAATCAGCATAATACGATGTACTATTACCAATAAAATTATTTGCAGAAATTGTGCCTGCGCTAAAATTACCGCTCGAATCTCTTGCTACGACTTTATTTGGTACATTAGAACTTGTGGCATCAACTGATACTGCATCTGCTGTTACCACAAGGTAAGATCCTGCGCCAACATTTAGTGTGGCACTGCCGCTAGTGGCGCCACCAGTTAATCCCGTGCCTGCCGTAACACCAGTGATATCACCTGTGGTAGTTGTATATCCATAACTTAAAATTTTGTCTTCAATAGCTGCCGAGGTCATTAATGAGGTGTCATCATTACTAAATGATTCACCACTTGTTTGTAAAGCCGCTCCTGCAAATTCTGAAACTGATAAACCACTTACATTGAGTGTAACATCGCCAGCTGAACCACCTCCAGTTAAACCCACACCAGCAATGACACTGGATATATCTCCATTTTGACCGCTTACTGTAAGTGTGCTGCCTGAATTACTCACTGTAATTCCATTAGTGCCCTGTATAGTAATAGTATCACCACTGGTGACGTTATGCAATAATCCTGCGCCACTATCAGTTTGAACTCCCCATGAGCTATAATTATCAGCAGTAGTTGATATTTCGCCAGAAGTGTTATTATAACTCACTAGCCCTATTGCACTAATCTCTGATCTTATTTCAGATGAACTTACACCAGTAAATGTAAATGCTCCTGTCAGAGGATTATAGGTTAATTCACCGTAGTTCCCGTTGTCAATCACACTCAGTGTTTGCCTGACTTCTGCTTCATTAAGTCCATCAGCATCTAATGTAATGACATTGCCTGATTCAGTTAAGCTCATATTTGCGCCCACGCTGATTCCCTTGATGCCAGCAACGGTCATTGTGGCATTACCCACAAGAACAGTTTGGTTACCGGCAAATATCTGGGCTTGGCTACTGTTAGCCCCGGGCGCGTTATCTATGGTGCCATAATCGATTGATGGGGTGATTTCCAAGGGATTACCATTGATTACCAAAAATCCTCTGTTACCCACTGTGTCGCGGTATATTGCTCCCTCTGTGGTGTTTGAATTATTATAGTCGGGAAGTAAAATATTCCCAGTGATTGTTTTGTCACCACCAATAAATTGATTTGATATTGTTCGTAATACAGTACTATCGACACTGATACTACCCGTAACATAGTCGATACCATCATTACCCGACAGATGATTATCAACTCGACCCGTAGTAAAATATAAATTACTTCCCTCTGGTAGATCATCTGTGTCGCGCACAAAGTACCACTCCGAAGTGCCGTTACTATGACTCCATCGAGCTGCGTTGTGGTCCCAGCGTATATAACTATCCGGTCCAGGCACACTGCTTCGATCGATCACAATATGACTATCTTGTACAGCATTACCCACGTTCATAAAAATATTGGAATCCTGAACATACAAATCTTGTTTAGCAACAGCATTAAGGTTACCTAAAATTTCTAAATTGCCATCAATTGTAAAACCAGGAACAGTAGCGGCGCTTAGGTCGACGGTTCCAGTAAAAGTTAAATTTTTTGCTATAGTATTGGATAATGATATCTTGCCATTAGCTGCATCATAAACTATAGGCAGTTCAGCGCTGAACAAATCAAGTACATCCTGTGAAAAATCTGTAACTTGTGTGCTGGATATTTGAATAGCTGTTTCTGATGCAACAGTTATTTGGCCCTGTGCGTTTATACTTATACTTGCGGATGTTGCTTCATCCCCGTACACTCCGACCGCAACACCTGTATCAGTAATGCTAAATTCACCAGCATTGTATGTTAAGCCAGTACCACTACTAAATAAATCAAGTACATCCTGTGAAAAATCGGTAACTTGGCTGCTTGTAATCTGTATTGCTGTTGACTGCGCCTGTGATATTCGGCCTTTGTTATCGACTATAAATTGGGCCACGCTGCTGGCGCCGCCGTAGCTATCAGCAACTACACCCGTTGTAGTAAGTACAGTGTTAAGATTAACTACATCACCGCTATCCTTAAAGCTGCCTGTATCAGAAAATATGTCAAAGCCCCCCGAATAGGAACCGCCCGTTAAGTTGAGTGTAACAGCACTAGATAAACTATCAGCAAATGCTGATGTACCTGTATATGTATTGCCTGTTAGCGCAGCTCCGCCCACAAGCTGTATTCTGTCAGTTTCTAGCCCAGGATTAATTAATACATTACTCCCTGCTCCCCATAATATATTGCTTTGTGCTATTCCAGAATACATCACAATATTGCTCTGAGCCGCAGATTTATCACTATTAATAATTAATGTTTCACTTTCAAGCTTGTTTACAACAGTAGTAGCTTCTATTTGGGTAACATTTCCCCTAATAACTAGCTGCCCATCAATATATAAAGTTTCATCTGGACTGATATAAGTTCGTTTTCTGTTTGTGGGTTGGTTGGCCATGTTTGTGTCCTTGATTTAATATATGACTATTTATCTGTTTATGTAATATTAAAATTTCTCATAAAGAAGTCATAAAAAAGCCCCGCTTTCACGAGGCTCTTTAATTCTAGTAAAAACCTAAGTTTTACTGGAACGATACGTTAGCTAGGCGGATTGCGTCAACGTAATCACCTGCGTTACCCAAAGAACTTGCAGTGTTTGTCAGTTCTTTGTATCCGTATCGTGTCATAAACGATACTACTGGCTCGAATGAGTTTGGATCCATTACTGGGCCTGTGCTCATCAGTGGTACGTATGGGCAGTAGAATGCAGGGGCATCAGTTTCCGTAGTTCCCTTGTATCCAACCAATACTTTAGTGCCATCTGCTGCATAGTTATCAGCAAATACACGAATAGTACCATTAAGTGTACCAACAAACTTAGTGTTAGTTGGTGCTTCCAATGAACCTTCTGTAGTACGAGCAAATGTGCTTGTGCTAGCAGTTTGCAGTACTGTCAACGCTTCTGGAGAAACTACGATGTAGTTACCACCGCCGCGACGTGTACGTGCTGCGATTCTGTTTGCTGCGCGGTTGATTTCAACAGCCAAAAGTGCGTGACGATCACCTACATAAGTTGGTGTGTAGTCACTACTGATAGCACCGAAGTCCAACAGTGTGCCTGCGCCAGCTAGGCTGCGTAGGTTACCGATGATTTCTTGGTCGATCTCAACAACGATTTCTTGCGCAAGTGCTTGCATAATTTCAGCTTCAACATCAACGCCGTGCATTGACTCTGCATCTTGTGCAGCTTCAAATGTCCAACGTGCGCTTAGACGGCGAGTCTTAGCTTCGATTGTCTCTTTCATGAGCTGAATACTCATTTTTCTACCTACTTCGCCTTCAGCAGCCGCAGTAGCGTCTGGGCTACCACTGTATGTGCTAGCAAGCGCGAATGGGCTCAATGCTTCTGTACCAGCGTTAACGCCAGCCGCAGTTTCTGCGTAACGTACACGCAAAGTGTGGATCTGACCCACAGGGCCAGTCATAGGCTGTACACCTACCAACTCGTTCGCAATAACGCTAGGCATTACGCGACGGATCAGAGGTAACATAACCTTGTTTAGTGTTGCTACACTGCCCGCACCAGTGGCACCAGGAGTTGCAGTTTCGTTAAGAATTTTTTTAGCGTTCTCAAGTACTACATCCATGGTCCCCTTACGTTGGCCTGTTAGGCCTTCTGTAAGAGCTTCCTTGGTAGCGGACCAGTTGCTTTCAAATAGTTTTGCCATTTTTATAGTCTCCTATTATTAAAGTCCGGCTAACTTACGCAGGCTGATGATTTCAGCATCAGATTCCGCATTAGTTGATTTGGCCGCTGCGCTAGCAGGTGCCACTTTGTCACCAGTGTGTTCCTTGGTAACCACTGATTCTGTGAGTGATTTCTTGGTTCGTGTTTTTTCAGTACCAACAACACTTGACACATACTTATTAAAAGCTTTGTCCAGGTTGTTTGTCTTGACACTCTCAAGTAGATCACCCATAATTTCACGTTTCTCACGACTCAAAGGCTTGAGTAGTTCATTAAGTTTCTCTTTACGTTGCATACGATCTTCTGTTGCACGAAGCTTGCTTTCAGTGAGATTAACTTTCTCCTCACGGTTTGCAATTTCCTGATGTGCTTCAGCTAAACGCTGCTCCATATCTGCGAGAGACTTTTGGAACATAGAAATCTCTTTGCTTTCGTTCAGATGGCTTACGCCAAATTCTGATGCAAATGCTTCGAAAATTTTACGTCCAAAATCATTTTCACGTGCTGCTGTGATATCTTCTTTAAGCGAAGTAATCTCTGACTTCATAGTTTCGTTGATTACTGCTTCAGTTTTAGCAGCGGCCCTAATGATGAAATCTTTCTTTGCGTCTGCAAGTTCTTTCTTGCCTTCGCGAATCATCTTGACACGCTGACTAGCTAATGCTTTTTTGTCTTCGTGAAATTCTGTAAGCTCTGCGGCCAAGTTTTCAGTAACAAACTCATCCATGTTTCCAAGTGCTTCAGCAATACGAATACGATCCTCATGTAGTTCCTTAACTTCATGTGCTAGTGTTTCTGCCACAAATCTGTCAAGAACTTTTACATGTTCAGATACAGCAGTACGATACTTAACTTTTTCTTCTGCTAGGGATTGCCTATCTTCAACTAGTTCTGTGATTTCTGCCGCAAGTGATTCGGAAATAAAATTATCAACAGCTTCAACAATCAGACTTTTGTCATGATCATATCGCTGTGAAAATTCCTCACGTAATTCACTTGTTAGCTCCTCACGAGCTTCACTGAGACGGGACTCCCATGCTTCATTGATCTGCTCCAAGGCTTCCTCAGAAAGGTTCATGCCTTCAAACAGTTGGTTAAATGTCGCCATTATAGTTCTCCTCTACTACAGTTATCGTAGTTTAAGTTCTTTGATCAATTGCGTAACGCCCTTGATCAGATGTTTTTCATCTTTCTTGTTGTGTGTGTTTGCGCGGGCGATATCCATTAGTATCTCGCCGCCTCGCATATTATATAGACTTTCGTAAATCGCCTTGGGGTAAGCATCAGGTGCGCTAGGCTGCGCCACAATATCTACAGTAATACAATCAAAGTCGCTTACGTGACCTGAGTCATCAACGTTTCCGCTGCCTCTACTACTAACACCTAATTTAGCTCCTGCTGCCATCAATGCTTTGGCAATGTTTCCCATGGGAGTTTCGATAATCTTTAATTTGCCTATGCCATCTGATCCCACCATTTGTATATCGGTTATGATATGACTAACTCGATCCAGGTTAATTTGTAACTCTTCTGGGTGATCTAACTCCCCCATTACAGTTTCACCTTCTGCCAAACGGCCACGGATACTCTCGACTGCTTTTTGAATCTCGGAAGCGGGGTAAATTCTACCGTTTTGATTCTTTTTATCGCCCTGGACAAAAATACCCTGCATACCATAATTTTTGGTACCATCCGACTCAACACTTTCAAACACACTAACATGTGCATCTGAAGGTGTTAAATATTCATAAAGTCTACGGCTCATAGCAAATTACCACCAAATAATTTTAGTGGCTGTTTCCAGCTTTTTCTGTTTTTGATGGTACGTCAATGTTGTCTGTCAACGTATCATTTGTTGGTGCTTTGACTTTACTGTCGGTGACTTTACTGTCGATTGTCACTGGCTCGCCTGCACCTGCCACAGAAGTTTCTGCTGGCTTTTCGGTATATGGGCTCTGAGTTGAGTCAGCTTCACTACCTTTGAGGCCTTTTGCTCCGCTCATTGGTTGCTCTGCAACTTTGTCTGAGAAGCTAGTTGCTTCTTCGAGGTCGATGCTTTCCTCGTCGATTTGATCATCAAAGCTCTCGTCATCGTCATCGTCAAAGCTCTCGTCGTCATGACTGTCGTCATCATGACTGTCGTCATCATGCTCATCAGCAAGCAATTTTTCAAATTCTGCACGGAGTTCTTCAAGTTCATCTTCAAGGTCATCTACTTTATCAGCGATGTCATCCTCTGCCTGCTCGTCATCGTGGACTTCATGATGCTCATCGTCAGCATCTGGAAAAATATCTTCTTCCTCTTCGTCTTCCTCATACATGTCTGCTTCAAGTTCTTCTACAGCGATATCTTCTGCTGTTAAGTCCTCTTCATATGCACGTGATTTATCATCACATTGGGCTTCATCAAAAATTTCAGATTCAGCAAGTACTTGCTCGTATTGCTCACGCGCTTTAGCTACTACATACTCATGAAGTGCCTCTTTGGCAGCTTGAGTATCTTCGCTAAGAAGCATCTCGAGAATCTGTTCTAGGTTATTGTTGGACATTGTGGTCTTCTCCGTATGTTAGATTCATTCAAACTATTCTAAGTAGAACAATTTTACCTAACTATTTACGGGAGATGATTGAAAAGAGGCTAAAACGGGCTCATTTCGAGCAGTCTTGCGTTTTTTTATATGATTACTTAAATTAAGCCACCACCAGCCGAGTCATTCTGTTCAGGGCTACCATACATTTTTCTTGCAAATACTTGATAAATTGCTTCCTCTGCTTTCTGAAGTTCACGCATTTTTCTTAATTTATTTAAAATTTCCAATGTAAGTTTTGGTTTACGTGTGCACAATGACGTTCTTTCTATACTTTTGTCGTGGGCAGGGTCATAAAATTCATCTAATCTCATATTCTCTCCTTAAATGGTAGGTAAATCTGTTCCAGGAGCATCACTTACTCCTGGATCCTCTACTGGAACAGCATCAACATCCCCCAAATCATCAGTGGTGTCAGTATTGGTGTCCATGTTAATTTCAGGAGATGGTCTTACTCCCATGTTTTGAAGACCACTTTGTTCAATATCACCGAACTCGTCCTCGTCGTTTTCAGCTCTCCACATTTTTTCATTTTGCTTCATTTCATCATCAGTGAGGCCCAGGTATTTTTGTAATTTAAACTTATTACTTAAAAACGGTACATCAGCTAATTGTCCGAATAATGCTGCTCTCTCTGAATTTATCTGTATATCCCTAAAGCTACTAAAGTTCTGTGGTTCTGTAAACTTTAATTTAAAAGCTGTATTATCTATTTCAACGCCGCACCATTTCATGTACATTTTGAATTCAAAGTCCAAGCTACGTTCAATTTGTCGCTGCATTCTTTCCACATACTTACTAAAACGATACTCCTGGATATAGGCTACGCCAACTTTTCCGTCATTATACACTGCGGTACCATCGTCTGGCCCAGTGGGCAAATAACTTGAAGGTATGCGTAAACCACGAAGCAGTTTGTTATTGAAATAACGTAAATCATCAATATCGCCCAAATTATCGCCACCAGGCAAAGTGTCAACTCTGCTTCCCCTGCCTTCACTTGTTTGTGTGAAGAAGAAATCTTCCAACATGCCCATGGGGTTATGAATACTATCCGATATAGTGTTTCCTGCACCGTTAACATTGGGAATTCGTTTTTGTTTTACTTCGTACTTTACTTGTTCTAAATACTGCTTCGCTTTGTGCGGAGGCATGTTACCTACATCAAGAAAGAAAACTCGGCGCTCAGGTGCACGATGTAATCTATAAATGATTACACTATCCTCAAGAAGTTCCTTTTGCCTGTAAGTTTTATATATAGGATCAAGTATACTTGTGCCGAAAGGCCAATTATTGTCCATGCCTTCTGTTAAACTTATATGACACATAATACTACCTTTGATGGGTTTACCATTATTTGTGCCTTCTGTGCCTAAATCCCCAGTGGAGTTGTACGCCCTTGCGGTATTGAGTCCTGCTACCCCATCAAAAGCGCTGCGTGTATGAATTGGGCTGATATCAGTAGCAACATATTGTTCAAAATTAGGGTCTATATCCTTGATATAATAATATTCTATATCCTTGCCTTCGCTCTCGTTAACTACCACCTTTTCCACTTTTGCAGGGTCAACCCAAAATAGTTTGTATGTATCAGGATCTCTAATCATAAATGTATCGCCGTACTTCAACGTATTGCGGAATAATCTAAAACATCGTTGTTCAAAGTTATTCAATGCGACCCATCGCTTGAGACTGTCTGTGATCAGTGATGTTTCTGTGTCGCTGGGCTCCTCTGTGTGTTTTATTTCAAATGGTAGCTGCAAAAATTCAGAGTTTTGTGTACCAAATTCAGCAATAGTGTCAAGAGCCTGGTTGATCTCAGGATCCTGATCCATGATATCATATTGCGAGTATCGCAATATTCGGTGCGGTGACCCTTGATAAATTTCAGGAAGCCAAGCTTCGTCCTGTGCTGCGCCAAAAGCCTGACTATCAGTGCTTTTTCCAGAATTTATATTTAATGGTAATCCTGAATTGTCAACAGGTGTAAAATATTTTCGCCATGTCATACTGTTATATCCTCATGGCTATTTATCGATTTTATTAATCTGATTGTTTAGGAAGCGGCTTGTTCAATCTTTCTGCCACTTGAATTGACTGCTTTGGCCAGATTTACTAGATCTGTAGATAACTTATTGGCCATGTTATTTTGTGCCTCTATTACATCACCCAATGTTTTTTCTTGACCAGCATAAGGTTTTTCTTTATTTTGTTCATCTGATCGCTTGGTTTGCTTATTACTATTGTCCACACCGCCACTACTATCATTTACATTGGTACTCGACGCACTATTTAGCGTGTTAGTTACGGGGTTAATGGGTGGCGTGACCTTTGTTACTTCTGGAGCTTTAGTCGCAGCCAGCTGCGCAGAATTTGACCTGTAACTATCGTAATTGCTGGCACGTCTTCGATTAATTGGTGCGTCAATCAAGTTGTCTGGAATCTTGATAATAGGTGCAGTCTCTGGTTTCTTTTCGGCAATGTTATCCTGGGTGTTTTTTTGTGTCGGTGGTTTCTTT
>ERZ1039804.116-NODE-116-length-49023-cov-6.295724_pt1 | contig 49023 bp, 45 predicted proteins | sample MGYA00383089_ERZ1039804 | MGnify/ENA primary metagenome ERZ1039804 (study PRJEB29581, sample SAMEA5548359) | metagenome | biome: marine; feature: coastal; material: water | depth 1 m | study: Short-term variability in the microbial, nano- and picoplankton dynamics...
TCAATCACCACCTACACCTACGATGACAATGGCAATGGCAATAGGTTGACATATAGTAGAGACGCTAACGGCGAAGCTGACCAAATCTACACCTCCACCTATGAAGGTTCAAGTATCGGGCAAGTTGTTATGAGCTTAATAGATAATGATGATGGATAAGCCCTAAAGCCCTTGTATTCATTAGATTACAAGGGCTTTTTAGTTCTTACCCTTTTAATTTCAGTCACATCTTTTGTCGCCTCTGTAAGTCTTAGAGGGGGCGGGAGGGGTCTTTTGTTATTCGGTGATATTGCTGTTCCTGCGCAGATTAGTTATATGTGCATTTACTTGATACTAAAATCAGAATACCTACATATTTTAGAGTTTCACTTTAGCGGCATTTGGAACATAATGCCGTTCGCTATGTCCAATCAATAAATATTAACTACTAAACAAATTTCTGTGCCTATGCACGGTATGCTTAGCTCGCTATGCCAGTATATCTGGTAGTGTAATTACTTTTAATAAAGCTTCGCGTAAACGGCCGTAGGTCGTGCTTTGGCGCTCTAGCGCAGCATTTATAAAGATGGCTTAGCAGGCTTATATGGCCTTCTGCTGAGGCTTGTAGTGCAAGGGTAACAGTGACTGTAAAAATCCGGTGGATTTTGGTTCTGCGGATAGATGATTGTTGTTAAAATATCGGTAGGTTTAATGCCGATTTAGTTTGCCAAACAGTGGCTAGACTCATAGATAATTAGGATAAACGCAATGGACAAACTCTCGCAAGAAGAGGTGGACGCTCTGTCATCCTTTGAGGAGGTAACCACTTATGACTGGGTAAGACTAAAGCGCAAAATACTTGTTCGCCTATGGATGGCTATAGGGCTTACATGTATAAGAGTTGCGTATATGATTTACAGTCCTCAAACCTATAGCATGATAGTCTACCAAAACGCAGATTCCGGTACTGAGAATTTAGTGGCTTTGGCCTATGGCCGGCTTTTTTTAGGTTTTCTTTTCTTTTCCGTAACCTTGTATGCCTTGAAAAATAATCTTTATCTTAGGTCCGTATCTATGGCTGGCGTGGTGGTAGTTTTCGCGCTCTTTTGGTCAGACTTGCAAGTTTATATTATCGGCGGGTTTTCACAGTTTACGGCCGAAGCGCTCGCTTTTTTGATTCTGCGCCTGTGGATGATTTACCTTATTACTGCAAACTATTTTGATATCAGACGTTGATTGGCATAAACCACCTAATTATTATCTTGTTTCTCAAGACTTTGGGTTCCGTCAGTCTCGTGCGCTCCATACCTTAAAAAAAGTAAATGTCTCGCTAAATAACAAAAACAAGATACGCTTATCCACTTGATAAGCCAGTCGTTTGTAAATTTTGCTATACGGCATTATTTTGGCAATGCCAGTTAATGATTTAACTTAGCATTGACTGCCACATGGGGCTTTAGGAGACACTTAAAGAGGCCAAAATATACTTACATGCTCGAGTGTGAGTATCCAGAATGGTGCCTATTTAAGGCACTAATCAGCACTCCGGGTGCACGCACCCATTACAAGCAAAACCCTTAGCCTCTGACTTATTTTTTTTATTGCTCTACCCAGAGGTTTGGTTCGATTCACTTTTAAGATATGTTGAGCGTGTATTAGATTACCAGCGTCCGCCAAGGCCGCCAGAGCCATAAGCGTCATAGAAATCATCACCAATGTGGGCATCTGTTCTTAGCCTGGACTTATAATGATGGTTACATGCAGAGCAAGATATATAGTTAGCAGTCACACTCGATTCAATAGCTTTCTGTAAATCAATACCTATGGCTGTAAATAACATAGGGGAATGCTTATACAAATCTTCTTTTTCTTCCTTGGTTAATAACACTGTGGTCTTAGTAATCGCTCGAGTCAGGCCGCACTTAAAACATTTTCTAAGTCTGACTCGAGGCCTAATAATTTCATTGATAATTAGCGCAATAATTGCAAATGATATAAGACCAACCAAGCCATAATGCAGACTGTACTCTGCCCCATATGTTTTATCTGACCAAACAAAATATGGCAATGAGCTATACTCAGGCACATTAAGCATTAGCAAATGTAATAATAAGCAAACGACCAGACCGTAGTAGCAGCCGTAGATTAGGTCTTTAGCATTTTTTTTAGAAGGGCCATTCATGTAGGTTATTCCTTCGCTAATTTTAATTAGTCACCAATAATATGGGAGTTATATCGAACAGTATCTTATGGCTAATGACACTTACAGGTTAATGCGTCGACTATATAGGACAGATCAGCTTGTGCAAGTATCTATAGATAGGCAACAAAGGTTCAGTTTTTTGACATCAAACTTTAAAGTACCCAGGCAGGAAATGTAAAACTCATGAAGAATTTAAAGGGTAAGGGATTTTAACTTTTTAAACCGTAGACCTTAAATATCGGAAACAATACAGTCTAAAAGCTGCGCTTGCCATTCGTCATTGACCTTGTCAGAAATAATCTCAATAAGACTTTCGGCACATTCATCTAATTCAATTTCTGTCAGCGCATCAACAGTCAGGTTATAGCCGAATACCCCAAGTTCAGTAATAAAAACAGCCTTCATTCTTTCGGCGCTTATACCGCATAGAAACGAGAATAGTTTTTCATACGAAAACACAAGGCTTGGTGAAAATCGCCAACCGATACTATAAAAACCTTCACCTTCATTGGTGGCGCTAATGTAACCACATTCGGGAATTGGGGATTGCGAAAGTAAAGGTTTACCCTCAGTCAAATGGTGATGATGGCCTTTAGCGGAAGCAGCAGTTTTACCCTGTAAATGGGCAAGTGCTATTTCACCATTATGTGTGAATATCACTTGGGCTTGAGAAGCCCCATGCTGCTTTCCATAGGTTTCAAGCTTGGTCTTTTCATCATGCTGATATAAATCCAGCTTGTTGCCTACGATAATATCCGCAATGGCAATTTGCTGATTAAAGGTTTGATGTTGGGTATAGCGCTCATCTGACAATTTACGCGCATCGACTAACGTCAGGATTTTCTGTAAATCAAGCGTGCCCTGATAGTAGCCTGCTGAAAGTACTTGCAACACCTCTTTAGGGTGGCCTAAGCCAGTCGGTTCAATCAACAAACGATCTGGCTTAGCACGAGCGAGCAACTGATTTAATGCAACTTGCATCGGCAGGCCTGCGGCACAACACATACAACCGCCCGGCACCTCGCGAATAAACACGCCTCGCTCTTGGTTATGTTGCCCTTCAAACAAACTGCCATCGACGCCAATCTCACCAAATTCGTTTACCAGCACCGCCCATCTCTCGTTAGCAGGCTTAAACTTGAGCAGGTGCAAAATCGCAGACGTTTTTCCTACACCTAGGAAGCCCGTAATGATGTTAGTGGGAATAGCCTCAATAGGCTTGGAGTCATTCACCATTAATAAATCCTATTCGATGATTGCAGTAAACGTTTGTTGGGTGCTCCTGAACGACAATAGGAAGTAGCCCTTGTGGATTTGCATTGTTTAACCGAGGTGTTCAACGGAGGTTTTTAACCCTATCAAAGCCTCACGATTTTTAAAAAAAAGACCGCTTCATTGATGCATACTTCTATAAACGTCCAAATTACTGAGCTTCACTGCACCCGCAAGCATCATGATTTTGACACAGGCGATAGTTCCAATAATGTCCCAGCGCAATGATCACCGCACCTATCACGGTGAGCACTTTTTCCAGGGTTTCGCCGAGTTGTTCATGTCCTGCAAAGGATACTGTGCCCAGCATCAATAGACCGATACCGCCTATTAATAAAAGCCGATAGCGTTTGTGTTTCCTACAACCCATTGTTAAGGCATAGGCGCTGACGGGAAATACAGCAATCAATAGCCAAAGATGGAATATTTCGTCTTCCAATGCCATAGCGGCAAATGAGGGTAGTAAAACAGCCGCTAGGGGCATTGCCAGACAGTGAACAGTACATAATACGGACAGGCCGATCGCGGTCTTATCGGTAATGGCTTGCAGGTTATTCATAGCGTATTTTCTCTCGAGGATACTATTTGTTATGTTAGGCTGCGCTACTGATACAGCTCTCGCAGACACAGTTCATTTCTAACTGTGGACTGAGCAAACGGAAACCTGCCTCTTCTACACTGTGCTTTAACTGATTTACCATTGATTTGCCGATATTAATTTCTTTCACTCGCTGGCATTGACCACATATTAAAAACTGCGCCACCTCATGAGCGTGATCGCAGGTAATATGAGAGCAAGCAACATACTTATTTGCCAAGTTAAGCTTATGCACCAAATGTTCGTCCTGAAGAAATTTTAAAATCCGATACACTGACATCGCCGGAATATTTTCACCAAACACCGTTTTACAGTAATCCACCAGTTCGTAGGCAGACAGGGCTTTTTCCGACTGCAATAATCCCGAAAGTACCTGCTTACGCTTAAGAGTTAGACGGGAACCATGCTCTTTACAGTGCTGTTCGGCATGGTCGATAATTTGTCTTACTTCTTTCATATTTGTTGTCTCAAAGAAAATACTTTCCACTAGGATTCAATTTTTTTGATTCCTGCAAGCTATCTATCACCCCTATCGCGTTGATTTATCGAATTCTAAGGAGCTGACCTAATAATACTGCAGACACGGACTATAAATGGCGGGTCTCATTACAGATAGATAATACTGAGATCTCAGGCCACATTAAATTTGTAGCTAAAGATTCGAATTGCATTTCCAACAGGTCATTTTCTAACCGCAGGATTTAGTCGCTAAAGTCCAGCGTCAATAGCAAACGATGTTCACCAGCGGATATCAGTGGCGATCGGTGTACCAAGCCTGCATTTTCGTTACCCTCCCAAAGCTCACCTTTTAATAGGGCAACATCTCCACAAGTCAGGCGTTGGATATCCTGTGTGTTTTTAAAGAGGCCGGATTCCAGATCTGGTTTGCCCTGATTTCCAGCGCCCAACTTTTTACGGTTAACAACTTGATGGGACAACCACTCCGTTGCAATACCCTGATAAGTAGTAACCAAGCGACTAGGTACTTTATCAACATGAAATCTCGGGCACATCGCTCGATCCAGCACCGTTAAACGCAAACCTGCTCGCCTGAGGCTAAACAGGCAGCAAAACATATCCACCAGCTCTGCAATATTTTCACACAATTCAGATTCACTCGAAATACCCATAGATTCGCTAACGCTGGCAAGTGCACTGTCTGGTGTGACGGTCATAGATACTTGAAAAGTGGGGTTCGATTTCGAGAATGCATCGACAGAATCTTTTAATGTCTCGGGTAACTCGCGCTGCCAAATAGCAATATTGGTGTCATCGCGATAGATATCAGTAAAAATTCCTGGCTGGTTGCCTTGGGCAGCACGGCGGATTTTTACTTCAGTGTTAGACAACGAACCAATACTAGAAGTACTAGATACAGTGGCTGTACTTATAGAATTCATGCTTGCTCCCATGCAGGAAATGGGTCCTGCAAGGTCGCCCAATAGGCTTTACCCTGCAATACCTCTGCCTCACTTAATAGGCATTCATCAAGCGCTTGAGTGAAGCGCTCCCTGTCCAAGCCTTGGCCGATAAATACCAGTTCTTGCCGCATATCACCAAAGGGCTCAACCCATTGTTTTTCAATGGAGGCGAGATACTCTTCATCGGTGGGCCAGTTTTCCTTAGATACGGCTTTCCAAAACATCCCTCCAAAGCCATAGCGAGCAATGCCTCCGGCCTGACTCCATTGACCTGCGAACTCAGGTCGTGTGGCTAACCAAAAATACCCTTTGGAGCGAATCAGCTTGCCGTATTTATCGGTGCTATGCAGAAACTCATGAAATTTTTCTGGATGGAAAGGTCTCCGCGCTTGATAGCTAAAACTGCCAATGCCGTATTCTTCCGTTTCAGGAACATGCTCGCCGCGCATCTCTTTTAACCACCCAGGCGCTTGTTGCGCGCGCTCAAAGTTAAATAGCCCCGTGCTAAGCACCTCATCAATATTGACTTGGCCCTGAGTAATTGGAACTATCTTTGCGTCGGTATTCAGGGTTTTAAGAACAGCCGTTAAGCGCTCGATATCAGCCGGCTTAGACAGATCCGTTTTGCTTATAAGAATAATGTCTGCAAACTCGACTTGGTCCACTAACAAGTCAGCGACACTGCGCTCATCTTCTTCGCCTAGGGATTCACCGGTATCCTGCAGGTACTGCGCCTCATCATAATCCTTGAGAAAATTGACCCCATCGACCACGGTCACCATGGTATCTAAATCTGCAACATCAGAGAGCGACACGCCATTTTCATCAGCAAAGGTAAAGGTTTCGGCAACGGGTAAGGGTTCAGAAATGCCCGTCGATTCAATCACCAGGTAGTCAAAACGGCCCTCCTGTGCCAACTTATTCACTTCCTCTAAAAGGTCTTCCCGCAGTGTGCAGCAAATACAGCCATTGCTCATTTCTATAAGCTTCTCCTCACTGCGGTTAAGTGAAACCTCGTTCTGCACAATGGCCGAATCAATATTGATTTCACTCATATCATTAACAATAACAGCGACTTTTCTACCTTCTCGGTTGTTCAATATATGGCTGAGTACAGTGGTTTTACCGGCGCCTAAAAAGCCTGAAAGCACGGTGACGGGGAGTCTGTTTATATGGGTCATTGATTTCTCTGTTAGTTAGACTTTGTTGCATTGATACAACTGCGCACACAAATTGATATGATACAACATATCATAAATGACTTTGATGGGGTTTTCTATCGCCATGTCGGCCATTCCCATAAATTATTGGATTAGAATTGCGATTAGAGGGTTAAAAACCCGTTTGCGGAGGAAATAGTGCTGTGGGGAGCAAGCCGACGAAACAGGCGGTCTATGCTATAAAAAGTGTAGCGGCTAAAACGTATCCCAGCCCTAACCCCGCAAACGCCTTACCCTAAAGCTGCGCCCCTTGAGCTTGCCTTCACTGAGCTTTTTAAACGCCATTTTCCCATGTTTACGGGTTACAGCAACATAGGCCCAGTGGTCACCTACCTGAATTTTGCCGATCTCTGTTCCTGGAATACCATCAGCACCAGTCAAGGCACCCACAATATCCCCTGGCCTCAGCTTCTGCTTTTTGCCACCGCCTATATGAATAGTCACCATAGGTGGATAGAAGACAGGTTCACGTAACAATTCTAAGTGCGGCAGGTTACCGCGATCAAATTTCTGTTCTAAATAGTCTTCTAACAAGTCAATTTTGTAATGTTCTTTTTGCGTATATAAGCTGCAGGCAATACCTTGAGCGCCGGCACGACCCGTGCGGCCGATCCGATGAGTATGGACTTCAAGCTCTTGCGCCATTTGGTAATTGATCACCATATCAAGAGCGTCAATATCTAAACCCCGGGCTGCAACATCCGTAGCCACCAGCACAGAGACACTGCGGTTGGCAAAACAGGCTAAAGTTTGGTCTCGATCTTTTTGCTCCAAGTCACCATGTAAAGCCGATGCTTCGTAACCTACTGCGCGCAATTCGTTGGCCACTCGATCAGTTTCGATTTTGGTATTGCAAAAAATCAGCGTGGTCTCTGGTTGATGTGCCTGCAACAAAAGCCTCACCGCCTCTATCCGCGACTGGTCATTGTCTATCTGATAAAGGGTCTCGACAATACTCTGGCTGCTGTGACTGTCTTGCACTTCTACAGTCACTGGGGATCGCATGATTCGCTGTGCAATTTTGTCGATTTTTTCAGGATAAGTAGCACTAAACAACAGCGTTTGTCGCTGCCTAGGCATATAACCAACAATATCATCCAAAGCCTGTTGAAAACCCATATCCAACATTCTGTCGGCTTCATCTAAAACGAAAGTCGTAAGATTATCTAAATTAAGATTCGCTTTGCGAAGGTGATCTTCGACCCGCCCAGGAGTGCCCACAATAATGTGCGCACCGTGTTCCAAAGATCCCACCTGAGGCCCAAAGGCTACCCCTCCGCAGAGCGTCAGCACCTTAATATTGTGGATCCCTCGTGCCAGTTTACGTATCTCAGCAGCCACCTGGTCTGCTAATTCACGGGTTGGACATAACACCAGGGTCTGAACGCGAAAACGCTTTACATCAAGCTTATTTAATAACCCCAGAGCAAAGGTTGCGGTTTTACCCGAGCCGGTCTTGGCCTTAGCAATAACATCTTTACTGGCTAAAATTGAGGGTAAAGCTTGCGCCTGAATCGGCGTCATTTCTGAGTAATCAAGGCTTGCAAGGTTATCGACTAGGGCGGGATTAAGCTCTAAGCTGGAAAAATCATATTCTGACAAGGGGATTCTCATAGTTTGTTTTAGTGATTACGATTCAAAGCCAGAGCTGAAAGCTCTAGCTTAGCCGCGGCTCCATCTAGTGGCGACACTCTAAAGGGGTTAGCGCATTATAGAGGCTGCCGCATTCACAAAACAATGATATGGCCTAGGGCATCGAACGTCGCATTAGTTCGCAGCTAACATACCTCAGAGCCATATGCTTTTCCGAGAAGATTAGACGCCTAGGAACTGCTCTGCAGTGAGGTCGTAGCAAGTGCTGTCCAATTCCGCCACCAAACTGAGGTTTGGCTTGATTTTTGGCAATTCATAACGGAAGAAAAACTGCATCGCCGCGACCTTGCCGTCATAAAACGCATCGTCCGCCGCATTGCCCTTTTGCTTGCCATTTACCGCAGCCACTGCCTGCTTTAGCCACATCCATGCAATCACTAAATGGCCCATGGCATCCAAGAAAATCGTCGCATTGGCGAGCGCCAAGGATGGATCTTCAGCTTGCTCGACCACAGAGATAGTGTCTTCAATTAGCGCTAAGTACTCAATTAGTTGATCACAAAAACTGCTTAACCCAGCATGCCCTGCTGCCGAGTCAATCGTTGCCTGCATCTCTTCACGAAGAATTTTTACCGCAGCGCCATTTTGCATGCGTACCTTGCGACCCAGAATATCTATACCCTGAATACCCCAAGTCCCTTCATGAATATGATTGAGCCGGTTATCTCGATAGAGACGTTCCACCGGATATTCGCGGGTGTAGCCATAGCCGCCCAGTATCTGAATCGCTAACTTATTCGCTTCAAGACAAAACTCTGAGGGCCAAGATTTACAAATCGGTGTCAACAAATCGAGCAGTAAATCACGACGCTGATTCGCTTCTTGGTCAGTCGACAGCTTTTTAGTGTCGATCAACTCTGCACAGTAATACATCAGAGTCTGAGCACCCTCGATAAAGGCTTTCTGGGTCATCAGCATACGTTTAATATCGGCGTGCTCACTGATCATAATCTGAGGATCTTCCGGATTACGATTAACCAGTGGGCGGCCCTGAGGACGATTTCTGGCGTAATCCAATGAGTACAGATAACCACCCAGCGCAGACATAACTGCGGACATACCCACAGAGATTCGCGCTTCGTTCATCATATGGAACATGTTTGCCAAGCCCTGGTTGGGTTCTCCCACCAGGTAGCCGATGGATTCGCCAGACTCACCAAAGTTGAGCAAACAGTTGGTCGCTCCGCGACAGCCCATTTTATGATTGAGGCCAGCCAGTGCAATATTGTTATATTCACCAATAGTGCCGTCATCGTTAACGCGATTTTTAGGCACCAAAAATAATGAGATGCCTTTGACACCAGGAGGCGAACCGGGAATCTTTGCCAGCACCATATGCACGATATTTTCGGTGATATCTTGCTCACCGCCAGATATCCACATTTTGGTACCAGTCAGGGCGTAGGACCCATCGGGCTTTGGCTCTGCCTTGGTACGAATATCAGCAAGCGAGGACCCCGCTTGTGGCTCAGATAAACACATTGTGCCGAACCATTTGCCATCCACAAGATTGGGCAAGTACTTGGACTTAAGCTCATCAGAACCACAGGCATTAAGCATATTAGCCACGCCTTGAGTCAGAAAGAGATAAATATGCGCGGGGTTATTTGCGCAGACAAACATGCCGTTAAGCGCTTGATCTGCCATCCAGGGTAACTGCAGACCACCAACATCTGCATCATAGGCTGAGGCACATAAACCGGCTTCCTGGTAGGCAGCAATCGCCTCTTTGAGTTCAGGGATGGTTTCGACTTTGCCGTCGACAAACTGTGGTTCATTGGCATCCAGCTTAGAGGCGCAGCTCAAAAACTGATCTTCAGCAATCGTTTGACAGAGATCCAACATGGCGTCGAGGGACTCGCGATCATAGTCGGCATAGTGCTCTGAATTGAGAATCTCATCTAACCCTAGGGTTTCATAGAGTACAAAGTCGAGGTCTCGACGATTAACAATCATTGACATGTTTATTCCTCTTTTACTTTTAATAAGGAGTGGAACCCACTCACTTGATAGGTTTTCTCGTCATCTTTTATGCCTAGACGAACTGCAAAGAATACGGAATCGTACTTGGTTTGGCCTTGGTTTAACAATATAGGATATTGATACCGATAATTATCCTGGCCTTATACCAGGCACAAATAACCTTGATATCGAGCGTATTTCTTGTTGCTAGATTTCCGCTTGTCAGCAGGTGAGATGCAGGCAATCGTATTGCAGGGTTGCTGCTATTTTAGGGCAGCGGCGTTATAACGACATTTCCCGTGCTGACTAGCTGATCAATAGTTGAGTTATCCCAACCCAGCTCACTGAGAACCTGACGACTGTGTTCTCCCAGCAGAGGGCTAGGTTTGGCCTGAGAAGTGGTGGCGCCATCAAACTGTACTGGAGGACGGGGAACGGTCAGCTTGCCCATCGCTTTTGTGACATAGGTTTCCAGTGCATCGATTGCCTGAATCTGCTCATTGGCCTCTATTTCGTTTTGATGTAAACAGGGTGCGCAGGGAACATCTGCCGCTTTAAGTGCGGCAACAGCTTTGTCTACACCTATATCCAAACGCGGGTTTTTAAGCACTTTGCCAACTTCTTTCATATTCGACATGCGCGAAGCAATGCTGCTGAAGAGTGGCGTTTCGAGTAATTCGGGATAGCCAATCAGCGGCAATACAGCCTGCCAATGAGTATCGGTTAGGGCCGCGACAGCCACTGCGCCATCACTAAAGTTGAGGGTTTGGAAATAATCAGCACCCGGGGACATTTCAAATCGATCATCATCCTTGAGGGTTTTATGCATCATGCCGTCTGGCCACATAAAGGCTAAGCAGGCGTGAAGCATTGAGATATCAATATGCTGCCCCTCACCAGTAGTTGCCCGCGCAACCAGGGCTGCGGTTGCAGCTTGGCAAACAGTGTAGCTAGTGACTTTGTCGCAAATAAAAGTGCGAATATGATCAAAGCCATTATCGTCGGGGGACTGCAAATTGGTTAACCCAGACATTCCCTGAATAACATGGTCAAAGGCTGGTTTGTCAGCCATCGGGCCCTGCTTGCCAAAACCGCTCACGGCAACATAGACTAATCTAGGATTAATTTTTCGCAAAACATCTGAGCCCAGCCCAATGCGGTCCATGACCCCTGGGCGATAATTGTGCAGTAGCACATCAGCCCGTGCTGCAAGCTTTTTAACCGCCTCAACTCCAGCTTCGGACTTTAGATCTATAGCCAGTGATCGCTTGCCGCGATTACAGTTGTGGAAAAACCCGGAAACACCATTCTTCTGCGTTCCCAGAGGCCGCATTTGATCACCACGCTGTGGCGGTTCCACCTTAATCACCGTTGCACCCTGAGCAGCCATAGTCATGGCGGCCAGTGAACAGGTAATCATATTAGAAAGCTCAATAACTTCTAAGCCGGCGAGGGGCTGACGTGCGGTGGGGGTACTTGTTCGGGTGCTCATTGGGGTGCCCTTGTTATTATTATTTTTGAGTATCGAGCAATCAAGTATTACATAGCCAGAGGCCTAGGTCACCCCGAGGTAGAAGACCAATTCCTCTTCAGTTAAGAGTCGTTAAGAGCCGCTAAAAGCCATTAACTGGCCCATTAGGTAATCCCCAAAATCCCAGCTACACTGTCCTCAAAGCCTAATTAAGGATTGTCTTTGCTCTCTTTAAATTCTACTGCACTGCGCAGTTATAGCCAGCTAGCACTTATTATTGTCGCGGCCGGAGCAATCTATCCACTGCTTTACTTGCGGCAAAATTTCGAATTGTCGATCCTCGAGGCGTTTAATATCAATCAGACCCAGTTGCGCTATTGCAGTTCGATACTGGGTTTTATTTTTATGATTACTTATGTCCCCAGCGGCTGGTTAGCGGATCGTTTTTCCTCGCGTAAATTACTCGCCTATTCCCTCCTCGCCACCGGACTCCTCGGACTCTGGTTTTCCACGATGCCCTCCTATACCTCGCTGCTGATAATCTATGGTGCTTGGGGATTGGCGACAGGTTTAACCTTCTGGTCAGCACATATCAAACTGATTGCTATGCTCGCCAAGAGCGATCAGCAAGGGCGGTTTTTTGGTATTCTCGATGGTGGACGAGGTCTCGTTGAGGCGCTTTTGGCAACCCTGGCCATTGCGCTTTTTGCCTATGTGCTCAGTGCTGAATCTGGCTCTACAACGCTGGCTCTAAAGCAAGTTATTTACCTTTACGCAGGGGTATTGCTGGTTATGGCTCCCCTCACCTACTGGCTTCTCGATGAGCCCGAAGCAGAGCCGAAGCAAGCAGCTACTGTAACAAAAAGCTCATTTATGCATGATATCAAGGTGGTTCTAAGACGCCGTGAGATCTGGTTGTGCGCAATTTGTATTGCCTGTGGCTACCAATTGTTTTATGCCACTTATTCTTTTTCGGCTTTCCTGCAGCAGCATTTCGGCCTTACTGCGGTGATGGTAGGATCCATTACCGTGGCGAAATTATGGATGAGACCTATAGGGGGCATAGCGGCGGGATTTATTGGCGACTGGAGTAGCCCTGAAAAAGTGCTTTCAATACTTTTGGCCTTGGCGTCACTGTCTCTGGCGATGATGGCCTTTTTACCGGCTAGCGCGGCGACGCTGTTGATGCTGGCTGTGGTGCTGCTTATCGGTTTATTAACCTATGCCGTGCGCGGACTCTACTGGGCTACATTGGGTGGCTGTAATGTACCCAACAATATCAAAGGCTTGGCTATAGGCATGATTTCAATGATTGGCTATTTTCCGGAGTTTTACCTACCACTTGTCAGCGCGCCACTTATAGAGCTTTACCCTAACGGGCTAGGGTACAAAATATACTACTTGATAATATCGCTGTTTGGGCTGGCGGGTGCCTATGCCGCCTACCTACTCGCGAGACCAAAGATTTGATTTAGAGCACGGTTCTTTGGCCCTGGTCTATGCCCTTGTATAAAGCTCTTATTGAGAGCTCTTTTAGAGCTCCGCGAGGGCCGTCTCTAACCACTCCATACGATTGCTATACCAAGACTTCAAATGGTCAACCTCGCCCTGGTAAGTATCGAAGACAACCGGATTGGGCCAGACGGCCAGACCAATGGTCTGCCATTTATCATTATTCTGCTGTTGCGCCCACTGCAGTTGCTCTGCATAGGCATCTATTTTGTCGAGGATAGAATTTTGATTTTGCTTAAAGTGGGCGAAGCGAACGTTAACCTTTTCTACAAAGGCAGGATCTTGAAACAGACGTTCAAACCATGGATGAAATTTAACCCAAAAGCCTTCGCTGTATTGCGCGTCAGAATAGTCGACGTTACCAAATGAGAGATCGAAGTCCCACAGCGGACCCATCTTAATTTTTTCGCCTGGCATAACATTGACGAACATACTGGACCAAGATCGTGAATCCTGATTCTTATTAATTTCGTTGATCAGATACCAATCGATAAAGCTATCAATATCTATGTACTTGGCATAGCCAGTCGTGGCACTGCGATAACTATTGCCGTAAAGAGCTGTCTCAAAATTTGCTAGCAGATCTTTAATATAAGTATATTCAACACTATCCAACTCTAAGCTGGGCTCCTTAATATTAATCAAGAACCGATCTGTAATAACACTATCAAAATAGACGTCGTCCTCATCCAGCCTTTCTAACTGATCCAGCTCTAGCAAATACCCGCTGTCACCCAAGGTTACGCGATTATCACTCTCTTCGACTTTTTGGGTGATATTGTATGTGCCGTTGTACTGGTCATTGATATAGACCTCAGCGAAGCGCCCCTCTGGCGTCCAATCCAAGTGACTTAGATAACCCATTTCAAAAGTAATCTTATTGCGCAACAGAGTTTTGTCGGAGTACTCCGCGAGAAACAACCATTTTTTATCTCTGGGCATGCCCAGAAATTCAGCTTTATCTGATAATTTCATTTGGAAGGGCTGTTTAGGGTGCAAAAACCATGTTGAATTGCCTCTGCCGCGAATTTTCATTTCGGTGGAGGGCATGTCATCGAAATCTCGACCACCATCGATTGAAACATCACCCGTTACATAGTCATCTTTTGACTCTATGGGAGCAGAGTTATCAGTCTCCAGATAGATAATCGGCAAGCCGGTAAACTTGGCCAAATCCACGCTATAATTTTCAGTTTCACCCTCTGAATTAGCTACGGTATAGATAACAACCTCGGTAAAATCATTAACTGAAGTGCCACTCTCTTGAGCTACACCCTCAATTGAGACGGAACTGCCAGTAAACTCAAAGCTAGCTATTAGCCCACTGACCCGACTATTGCTTAGCACACGCCCATTAAAACCCGTACCACTGCTACTTTTGCTCAGCATCAGGTCTGCTGGCAGGCCAGAGTTATTAGCGGTGCTAAATAAAATCTGGCTAATGCTAGGGGCTGCAACTGGCTCTTCAGTTGGCTGTTCAGCTGGAAGGTTAGCCGAACCATTATCCGGGAGTTTGGTTGGAGAGGATCCGCCGCCACAGGCATTGAGTAAGAATAGAAAAGTCACTAGTAAAATCTTTTGGCGCACAGGCTGAGTCTCTTTTTAAATTATTGTTATTACTCTCAGTCGGAGACTATAACAGGCGACTATATCTATATCGTCATTATTTGGTTCGCCACTAACAATAAAGCGCATCAATGGTTCCCATTCAGCCTAAATCGTCCCGCCTCGCCCCTGTTTCATTTTGCGTTATACTGCAGCGGGCTCGAAGGCGGAATGATGAAAAGAATAGGCGCTAAACAGCAACACCGAAAAAAAAATGGTACCATTTACCCTCACAGTCAGCAAGACGATAATCCGCATAGCCGTAGCAAAAATGAGTCGGTAATTAATAAAAACTAAAATAACAGAGAGTAATTATTCGCTATGGCCAATAAAAATACGGCATCAATATTTGGTTTGCCGACTGCAAAGCCGACATTAATGACCATCCTTGCACCACTAATGATCATTGCCTTTCTTTTATTTTCACTGCTCCGACCGGACTATGCCCGCGACCTCTTCAACAGCATGCGCGACTTTATTACCAACCAGCTCTCTTGGTATTACATCAGTGTAGTGAATTTCTATCTGCTTTTTGTGCTCGGTCTAGCTCTGAGCAAATTCGGCAATATTCGCTTGGGCGGCGACGATGAAAGACCGGAATTTAGCAATTTTTCATGGCTCTCAATGCTCTTTGGTGCCGGCATAGGTATTGGCATTTTGTTCTGGAGCATCGCCGAACCGCTGACCCATTTTCAAAGTAATCCCTTCATGGGCGAAGCCCAACCACTGAGCCCAGAAGCCGCACAAATAGCAATGCGACTAACAATTTTTCACTGGGGTCTGCACGGCTGGGCACTCTACGCTTCAGTAGCACTTATTCTCGCCTATTTCGCCTACCGCAAAGGTCTGCCTTTAACCATAAGCGCCAGCCTCTACCCAATCTTGGGAGATCGTATCTACGGCCCTTTAGGCAAGGCAGCAGACCTGCTAGCGGTATTGGGCACTGTGTTTGGCGTGGCCACATCTCTGGGGCTCGGGGCACAGCAGATGAATGCGGGGCTCGCCACATTAACGGGCATAGAGATTAATACCGGGACTCAGATACTGCTTATTATTGGTATTTCAATTATAGCTACGCTGTCTGCACTGACCGGCGTCAACCGCGGCATCCGCATACTCAGCGAGCTCAATATGCAGCTTACCGGCGTTATTCTGGCGCTCTTCTTAGTGTTTGGTCCGACCCTCTATCTGCTCTCCTCCTTCGCCGAGAATATTGTCGACTATATTATTCATCTGCCGCGTATCAGCACTTGGGTCAACGACGACCCCAGTGACCAATGGCAGGGTTGGTGGACAATTTTCTACTGGGGTTGGTGGATTGCTTGGTCTCCCTTCTGTGGTGTTTTTATCGCCCGTATATCTCGAGGAAGAACTATTCGTGATTTTGTTTTCGGGGTACTGCTGACACCCACATTACTGACTATTTTTTGGATCTCGGTGTTTGGCAACACAGCCTTTGATATTGAGCTGTTTGGCAATGGCGGGATTGTTGCTGCAGTTAATACCGAAACCACTAGCGCACTGTTTACAACGATTAATTTAATGGCAATGGGTAAGGTGCTTGCACTTATCACTGCCAGTATTTGCACCCTTATGCTGATCACTTACTTTGTGACCTCTGCCGATTCAGCCACCCTGGTGATCTGCATGCTGGTGACTGGTGGTGACCAGAATCCAAGCCCGCTTACGCGTATCTTTTGGGGTAGCAGTATAGGTGCGGTTGCCGCAGTGTTGCTTTTTTCAGGGGGCTTGTCTGCACTGCAAACAGCTTCGATTGTTACCGCCCTACCATTTTCTGTGATATTACTTTTGGCCACCTATGGCCTGTGCAAGTCGTTGTATCAGGAACAGAGTAACCGTAAAAATTCGCCCTTAAATATAGGCGAGACCTCCTAGTGAGTTCGGTGACACTGTTCAAAGGAAACTGAAATACTGAGAACTATAATTGCTTCAGCGGGCCTTAATTATTAACCATTCGCTGTAGAAAAATGGCATCGACAATTAACGTCTAACATCCATATAATTTAGCGTAAGGAGGGAGATGGTAATTAACCTCAAGCAAAAAGAAATCGACGCTACCAGCGTAAAGTCTGGAAAAGACGATGCCAAATACATTTGTAGGTCGGCCCAAATCAAGGCAATAGGCACCATTAAGGCAATAACAGTGACCGATCTCAGGTAACTATTAGTCATCACTGCATAAAAATACACACCCGCGAGCACGATGCCTGCCACCAGCCTTGCAGAAATCAGTGACGATAGTCCTTCGGCATCTAAACCTGCGCTTTCAAAAACAATGGGGACTAATGTTTGAGGATACACTTTAAACATTATTACCCTAGACAGAAGCAAGACGATAATCACACCGATACGAATAAGAATCCGTTTTTTGAGCTTACGCCACTGACAATTCTCAACTTCGACATGTGCTTGAAGAGCAAGTAGCTCCTCTTCTGAGATAGTATTCATACACTTAACTCTGGATGTTATTATCGACGTCTTAGAACGATCGCCTGATAGCTTACACTCACCGAGCTGAAGCGCCCTCATAATACACCGATACAAAGTTGCAGCGCCACGGCCCTACCCGTAAAGTAGCGCCAAAAATTTAGGATTCTATGCCAATGAAGCCATTACTAATAACCGCTATTTGCGCACTGAGCTTTTGGGCCGGCGCAATCCAAGGAGACAGCCACATGATTATCGACGTTAGAACCACAGAAGAGTGGAACTCAGGCCATCTTGCCTCAGCACAGCATATTGAGCTGCAGTTGGTTGCCGCACACATTGAGCAGCTGGTACCCAACAAGAGTCAGCAGCTGTATCTCTACTGTCGCAGCGGCAATCGCTCTGGCCAGGCAAAAACGTTAGTTGAAGCCATGGGATATAGCAATGTAATCAACGCTGGCGGAGTTGCTGATGCCAGCGCCCTTCTCAATGAGGATATTATTAAATAGTGAAGGGCCAAATATAGAAGAGACAGCAACATGACAGCCCTGCCGAGATAGTTGTGCCAGTAACTTTTCAAACTCGGCAATGGGTACTGGTTTACCAAACAGATAGCCTTGAAATAACGGGCAACCCAACGCGTCAAGAAACTCATGCTGGGCCTCAGTTTCAACGCCCTCCGCGATGACCTTAATCGCTAAGCTTTTGGCCATAGCGATAATCGTCTGGACGATAATATCGTCACCCTCCTTGATACCTATATTGCGTATAAACGATTGATCCATCTTCAATTGCGATAACGGCAATTGAGTCAAATACGATAGCGATGAGTAGCCAGTGCCAAAATCGTCCAATGCAAACTCCACTCCTGCCCGCTGCAGTTGGTGCATTTTCTCGATGGTTTCACTGGTATTGTCGAGGATCACTGTTTCGGTAAGTTCTAGCTTTAGCAAACTCGGGGAAATATTACAGCTGGCAATCGCCTGTAAAACCGTTTCAACAAAATTACACTGGTGAAACTGACGTGGGCTAATATTGACCGCGACGCTAAGCCCGCTGGTGTGCAATTGACTTTGCCAACGCTTTAACTGAGCACAGGCAGTTTCTAAAACCCACGGGCCAATGGAAAGAATCAGGTCTGACGCCTCGGCCAGAGGAATAAAATCACTGGGCGACACGATTCCAAGTTGAGGATGCTCCCAGCGAATTAACGCTTCAGCTCCCACAGGCCTCTGCTGGCTATCGACCTGAACCTGATAATAGAGCTCAAACTGCTGCAATTGAACCGCGCTGTGCAGTGCGTTGGCTAGCTGAGCCTGCAGAGTTACCGTTTCTTCCATGGCCAGGTCAAAGAAACACATTTGATTACGGCCCGACCGTTTGCTCTGATACAGAGCTATATCGGCCTGCTTGAACAACTCTTCTATAAGTATCTGACCATTATCTGTGAGGGCCACTCCGATGCTGGCACCGCTGTGTATATCTTGCTCATCGACGCGATAAGACTGGTTGAGAACAGCCAAAATCTTCGTCGTCACCACCTCGACTTCAACCTTGGCACTTTCAATATTCGAGTCTAAGTTCTCCAGCACTACGACAAACTCATCACCACCAATGCGGGCAACGGCATCATCACTTCGAACGCATCGACGCAATCGCTGTGCCGTTTCAATCAAAATTTTATCGCCCAGCTGATGCCCTAGAGTGTCATTGATGTTTTTAAAGTTGTCCAAGTCGATAGACAATAAAGCCAGACTTTTGATATGCCGTTGGCTCGAGTTCAATGCTTGAGAGACAGTGTCTATAAGAGCGCGACGATTAGGTAAATGTGTCAATGGATCAAAAAAAGCCAGCTTATGGATCGCATCCGCATCTCTTTTAGTCGTAGTAATGTCGGAAAACGAAAATACGTGATGGGTAATTCGACTCTTGGCATCATGAATAGTCTTTACGGTAACTAACAGTGGGAACACATCACCATTTTTACGGGTATCCCAAACCTCCCCTTCCCAACTTCCCTCCGTTTCAAGGGTGCGCCACATGTCGCCATAGAACTGTTCACCCTGCACAGTTGAAGATAACAGACTCGGCCTGAGTCCAATTAAGTCGGCCAAGGAGTAGCCAGTAATATCAACAACCCTTTGATTGACGCGCAGCGTCCTGAGGTCTGCATCGGTAATAATAATGGCATCCTGACTGTTAAAGGTGATCGCAGAGATACGCAGTTCTTCAATATTTTTATTGTGCTCAGTGAGATCTCTAACAAAGCAATTAAAAAAACATTCGCCGTCACGCTGCAATACAATCAACGCAATTTCCACCGGCACTTTGCAGCCATCTTTGCGCACAGCATTAATTTCGAAGCGGTGGTGATTGTTCTCATCGGCCCCAACCACCAGAAACTGCTCCATCAGCTGACGGATAACCTCATGCTGATGAGTGGGCAATAACAGCTCAATAATGTCCCGACTGTGGGCATAGTCAGAGGAGTAGCCAAAGATCCTCTCGGCTTCGGAGTTCCAATAGGTGACCCTGCCTTGCTTATCAAGATTGATCACACCGTCCAGTGCCCGATCAAGAATCTGACGTGACAGCAGCTCAGATTCATTGTGCATTACCACTTCATCTTTTAGGTTCGCAGCGCCAATCTCAAGCTGCGCCTCTAGACGGCTGTCTTGAGTCAGCAGCACGCCAGTGGAGCTTTTTACCCGCCGCAGACGTCTACCCAATTCGATTTGTTGGGCAATGGCACGGCTCAGTACGGTCAGGGCTGTCCGCTGCGCCTCACTTAATGTGCGCGGAACATGATCAATCACACAGAGGGTTCCCAGAGCATAGCCATCAATCCCGATCAAAGGAGCGCCAGCATAGAAGCGAATATGGGGAGATTCCAATACCAAAGGGTTGTCTAAAAAGCGCTTATCAAGCTGTGTGTCTGGCACTTCCATTAGACTAGTGGGTTGCAAAATAGCATGGGCACAGAAAGCAATATCTCGGGAAGTTTCAGTCAAATCGAGACCCACTTTCGACTTGAACCACTGGCGATGCTCGTCAATCAGCGAGATTAGGGCTATCGGGGCAAGACAAATATGTGCCGCTAGGGCTGTGAACTCATCGAATTCCTTTTCCGATTCGGTATCAAGGATGTTGAGCTCCCGTAGAGCGTCTAAACGACTGACTTCATCAGAGGGTATATCCGCTGTCATGATTATGCAGGCCCTTAAGTGACTGATTATTAGTCAGGTTCGCGAAAAAATTGAAGTACGCTCCCTTTCTCAGGTGAGAACAGATGGATGATCCTATAGATATTCACGCGGGAAACACCATTCACAACAGGTATATTGAGATAAATCTTGATCTAAGCTGATTTAAGATAAGGAAAGGTATATAAGAGGGTGACAAAAACACAAATGCCTGAGCTGCTTTAGCTCAGGCATTTGTCTAGGGCATCTTGAGATTGTCTAGCAAAACTATTTTTCTGGTTTATATTCTAATGTAAGTCTGAGTAACAGTAGCGCCGTTCAATTCAAAAGACTGGCTCATATGGTTATCGTCAATCAACTGCATATTGAGCTTAAACTCCTCACCACCTGGACCCTCGAAGGAGCTAGTTATGCCAGTTTCAACAACATGACCGGCTTCATCGACTCGAAAAGAACCAAAACCGAAGTGTTTAACCGGCTCATCATCAACGACCATGCTTTGGAAAAAGATAAAGTGGCCACCGCCAATCAACTTCATTTCAACGAAATCTTCCCACTGGTCTGCTTCAGAAGAGCGACTATCCAACTTCCACAGTCCATCAAAAACCGTGGTTTCAGTTGAAAGCGTTTTCCACTGCTCAACCATGTTGACGCTGCGCTCGCCGTACATCATGCCTTTCAGACTCTGAGAATAACCCACTTCAGTTGGGACAATGGTTATATCAAAGCTCAGGTCTTCAAGTGGACCATCCTGACTGGCAATCGGAGTTTCAACAAACACCCCGTCAACCCACTGAGTATAACCGGCGCCGGCATCAACCTTGTCGGTGAGATCATTGTAAAAGGCAAACATAAAGCGATCTTGATGATAGATTTTCATTTGATCGCGAAGGTAGCTCGATACGTCGCCCTTTTCAGTGACATCTACGGATATCAGCGCATAGGCACCATCGGACAGACCAGGTGTTGAATCAATTGCAGAGACCGTTGGCTCAGATATGGCCTGATCTTCGTCGCTGGAGGCAGTTGCAGATACAGTAGTGCCTGAACCAACCAGTGATAATTTTTTCAGCGTCATGCAAATGTCCTTAGTTAGTTTTTTTATCGCGGCAGCCAAGTACTTTGGCCTGGTACCGCTGGCGTGAGTCGAATACTACATGAGCAGTCCCCGGGCATAACATCCCAGTATCCGCTTAAACGCACAGAGATCCCCGCTCGACGTATTTGTTGGGCGACTGCCGCTGAAACCCGAAAGAGGCTAAACTATGCAGCAAGATTTCCGCGAACCTTCTATGGAAACCTCCACCTTTGAATTAGAGATAATATTATGAGCAGTGCCACTACAGAGCTTGAAGCAGCAACCTTTAGAAAACTTTTAGACCATTTGGATAGTAATAAAGACGTGCAGAATATAGATCTGATGATACTCGCGAGTTTTTGCCGCAACTGTCTCGGCAAATGGTATTTGGCCGCGGCCGAGGAACGGGATATGGCTATAACCGCTGATCAAGCGCGGGAAGCCATCTATGGCATGCCCTACAGTGAGTGGAAAGCGGAGCATCAGCCTCCAGCTACAGCGGCGCAGCTAGAGGCTTTTGCGCAACGTCAAAAGTGATAACGTCGGTTGTTTGAGCTACAGACTATTCGTCAAGATGAAAGCCGGGAGTCGACAGCGACAGAGCCAGCTCGTCGGCGTCCATCTCTTCACCCACACCTTCAAACAATGGTGATGACAGATAGCGCTCACCGGTATCCGGAAGCATGCACAGAATCACACTGCCGGGCTTGGCAGTCTCTGCCAGCTGCAGTGACACGGCGAAAGTACAGCCACCGGAGATACCGGTAAAAATACCCTCTTTTTGCGCTAGTGCCCGAGAGGCGGCAATGCCCTCTTCTGCCTCGATTGGTACCAGCTGATCGAAGCGTTTTGCATCGAGGGACTGCTGCAATACATTGGGAATGAAGTCTGGTGTCCAGCCCTGAATCAAATGTGGCTGGAATGCGGGATGACTGCCAGCAGGTGACCCATCTGCAGTGCGCTCTTGAGGCGTCCCACTTTCAATCAATTGAGCATTGCTGGGCTCACTGAGAATAATCTGAGTCTCTGGGCGCTTTTCGCGCAATACCTGAGCCACACCGGAAAAGGTTCCACCGGTACCGTAGCCGGTTACCCAGTAATCGAGATTACTGCCGTTAAAGTCATTGAGAATTTCTTGCGCCGTGGTATTGGCATGAATTTTTGCATTGGCATCGGTTTCAAATTGGCGAGCTAAAAACCAACCATTGGCCTCAGCCAGTTCCGTTGCTTTCAGATAACAGCCCATGGCCTTTTCCGCTTTCGGCGTCAGAATAACCTTGGCACCCAAAAAACGCATCAGTTTGCGCCGCTCAATGGAGACACTAGTCGGCATGGTCGCAATAAAGGGATAGCCCTTCGCCGCACAGACCATTGCCAAGCCAATACCGGTGTTACCACTGGTGGCCTCAATCACCGTCTGCCCGGGCTGCAGTTCGCCGCTGCGTTCAGCCTCTTCAATAATACTGATGGCCAGACGGTCCTTGACCGATCCGGCAGGATTAAAAAATTCTGTTTTAACATACAGATCCACATGAGGTGGCGCCAGGCTATTAATTCTGACGCAGGGTGTATTCCCTATGGTGTCTAGAATACTGCCGTAGAGCTGGCCTCGTCCTTGGGTAGTGCGCGCTGCTGTGTCCGTCATAAGAATACCTGCTAATCGTTAGGGTGAACTGGGGTCATGGATCATCGCTCAGTAATCATTTATCAGCACCGTAACCATGTCAAGGGAGACCAGAGATTGAGATAGGAACAGCTGTATCAATTAACATTCACCTGGGGAAATCTAGGCTCTACCCTAAGTTCTTCATTAAGCTCTTTATTAAGTACTAAACCTGGCTTTGAAAGGCAGGTGTTTACCAAGGTTTCTTCGACCAGCGCAACCACAGGCAAAATTCGCTGGCGCATAACATGGGGAATCAGCATCACACTGCGCTTATATTGATCATCAAAGAGCTTTTGTAGACCTTTGTAATTCCCCGCGACGCCCTGCTTGGTTATTTCGAGTAATGCCGCGACCGGCGCTTGCTCCATCTGCGATTCGCAGACCCGAGTGTGATTGAGTCGGTCATTCATATTTTTTACCCGCTCCACAATTTCGAAGTTGCCGGAACGTCGCGCACAGTATTCAAAGATCGCGCCAGACGCATTGGCAATAATTTCGTCCGAAGGTAACTGAGCTAGGGCTAATTTCTTATTTAGCGCGACTAATTCAGGCATACCCAGTACCAGCCCCGGCACTTCATCGCGGATCAATCTGTCTATGGACCAAGTCGTCAATATATAGTTCATCTCATAGAGATCACGTATATCTGCCTCAGATAATGTGCGCATAAAAAACCCCATCTTCGGCACATTGATAATCAAGCCTTCGACCACTAGTCGCAGCAGCGTCTCGCGAACCGGTGTAATACTGACTCTGAGGTCTTCAGCCAGAATTTCTATATTGAGGCGTTAACCGGCAGCAAACTGCTGGGCTATAACTGAACATTTAAGACTTTGGTAAACACGCTTGATGATATTAGAGTTGTCTGATTTGCTGAGCATACTATTGCCTTCCCTATAGCCACTCATTAAAGAGCCTGATCTATATTATTCTCTTAGCTTTTTATTTAGCTCGAATGCAAAAAAGCGGAGAGGTATTTCAATCTCACCCAGACGGCTATTATCATGACGCTGGTCAACTTTTCTGGATTACTAATCCATACAAAAGCCTGGGATCAATTAATGCAAAGTGTACATAAATTACAGAATACTGCCATGACATTACAGAACGCTATACTCCCAAAAATTAGCGGCGAATGCCTATTAAAAACACGCCCTACAGGGATATTTGGTATCGAAAATGGCGTCAAAAATATTCTTAATATATTTCCGATATGGCCTTAAATTAGATCTCCATCAATGGCTTTAACTACTATTCATTTAGGCTGCTAGACACTTTAAGCGACCAGTAGACTACCCACTTTTCTCCAGAGACAATTTTGATAACCAACATTGCCTGTACCGCTCTTCGCTTTGGCAAGCGTATTATAAAAATCGTGGTAGCCATGAGATTTATTTAACTCGCAAATCGCTTTCATCATCCGTGTCATATCTATGTCGAATGGAGCATTTTTTGCGTAGTCATGGAGCGTAGATTGATACACAGGGGCGGTGTTGCTGTCTGCATAGGGCAGTATCAGATCATGTTCATAGAGCCTTTCAGCAAAGTAATCAGTAAGCAGGTCACTGGAAACCGTAACCAGCCTTTCTGAATCAGCAGCTCCGCCATTAGAACCAAAATAAGAAAATTCACTAAAACCTAAATCTCGAATGGCTTGTTCAATTTTTTTCTCAAATTGAGGTAGATCTTTAGCGGAAGAGAGACTTGCGTAATAACCAAATTCAATCGCTGCATAGGGTTTTGAGCTACGTAGAGCGTTCTCCGAAGGTATTCGAAGACTTTTGGAGGAATGAAGAATATCAATAATCCGGCTGCTAGAATTGTCATCCCATGAAGGTAATTGCTTTATTTCTGCCATTTCCTATGACCGGTTGTTGCTGTATGAAAACACTACGCAGGAAATACTGCGCACCTCAATACAGAAGCGATTTTTGGAGGGGAAATATAGGGGTTTTAAAAGACTCTAAAATAGACCCAGATCAATAAAAGCCGATCTCTGCGATCTGAATATCGGCACTGTGGTCTCTGCCGAAGGCAACTATGCCAATACTGCGGATTGAGCTAGGTTTTACGGCGCTGCTGAGCCAGTTGCCCGAGCGTGCGAAGGCGGTGAGTGGCACTTTAATAATCTGCCACTGATCTGTTGTCGTGAAACTGGCTTGATAGTACTGCCAGGGAAGCAGGGTTCCGGAGGTGCGAAGATGCAGATAGTACTGCTGGCCATTGCCTCGGACCTTTAGATAGGCGCCGATTGCTTTGGTCACGCTTTTCTTGGCAATGGTCCTACGCAGTTGAATAAAACCACCATTATTCTCGGTACTGACCTGCCCCGTCATATGGGCATATTGTTCGCCTTTATCTTCTCTAAAGGCGACTCTACCCTCAGATAAACCGCCCATGACCTGATCGCTGACGTAGGACCAACGCAGTTGTGGGTCTGCTTCGAAGCTGTCGATCATCAGTGGCTCCAGAGCGATCGTACTGGGCATTAAAAATAGGCTAAGGCAACTGGCAATGATGTACTGACGGAGATTCGCTTTCATTGATAAGTGCCTTCTATCCACGTTTGTATTGAGTGGGACAATAGCCGCGGCTGACGTCTGGAGAGCGTAATTGCAGATGTTTTGTTTTGCGTCCTGTGACACGTTTGCGCCAGAGGCGAAATGAAGTTGGCTTCATATTGCGGCGCATTAACGAGATAACGGCAGATTCATTGAGTTTGAAAAGCCCCTCGATAGCTTCAAAAGGTGTCCGATCTTCCCATGCCATTTCAACTACGCGAGACACTTCGCCGGCGGTTAATCCAGCGGCTGCGCGTGCTGCTTTGGGACTTAGATTACCGATGCTACGGGCCATGGGGCTACCTTCACAATTCATATGCAAAATGATACGTTTTTAAAGGATTATCCGATGACTCACTCAGCTATTACATTTGCCCTAGCTTTGCGGTAGAGTCACTCGAATAAAGATTTAATCCATCATTAACTAATATTAGTAGCTGACTATGACCGATCAACAGACTGAACCACAGGCTCAACAACAAACCATCAATATCGATGCGCGTAAGCTCTTTAATCTGGGTGCCAACTTACTGGTAGCCGGCTTTAAAAATCAAAGCCCCGAGAATGCTAAAAAACTGTTCAAAGAGCTGAAACAGGGTGTTTCGGTAAAGTCTGGTGAGCTTACCGGTGAGCCTAGTGGCGTTAAAATTCCGATTAGGTTAGAGCTTGATCGCAGCGAATATAAGGGCCAGTTTAATTTCCCAAACTTTGAACTGTCTTTAAATGCCATGCTACAGAAGTTTCAAACCGAAGTGCGCAAGGACAAAGAGCTGAAGGATTTGCGCACACTAACCAATGAGGCGACTGGCGGTATAGTGTTTAACCTTCCCACTGGTGTCGAGATTCAAGGTAACCTCAATGTGTTAATGCTCTCTATGGAACCTTCGGCAGATAGCTTGGCTGTGCGACTGATATTTGTTGATTCGACTCAGTTTCAACAGCAGGTTTAGCCCGCCGGCGCACTTTCTTAAGTCATCACTAAAGAGCCGCTTACTTTGACTACTCATATTCGCGAGTTAAGCAACCATCTCGCTGCTATCATGCCCGAGATTGGCAGCGAGCGGCTACCTTCGCTGTTGGTACAAATGCTCAACACTTTGGTGCCTTTCGACAATGCGGTAATCTTACATTATCGCCACGATGAGCAGCCCCTGCTTATCTACAACGATACCCCTCCTCTTGAAATAAAGCGGCAGATTGATACCTTCGTCAGTGGAGCATTCTTGATCGACCCCTTCTACCGTGCAGCGGTAGATTATCGTGCCAGTGGCTTGCATCGCCTGTCTGATCTGGCTCCCAGAGGCTTTGAGGACACTGAGTATTACCGCAGCTACTTCCGATACACGTTAATTAAGGATGAGGTCGGGTTTATTGTCCATCTCTCAGCGGATCAATTTATTAATATTTCTATGGGCCGAATGACCTTTTCGCAACCCTTTAATCGCGCTCAGATAAGTCTGCTGGAGGATATTACCGAGGTCATAGAGGCGGTTTGCAAACAGCAGTGGGCTGGTGAGAATGGCGTGCAACAGGTGCCTGAGAATCGGCTTCCCAGTCAGTTAGATAGTGCAATGAAGGATTTCGGTACAGCGTATTTAACCGACAGAGAGACACAAGTAGTGCAGCTTTTTCTACACGGTCATTCGACCAAGTCAATTGCTGAGCGTTTGGGAATATCGCCAGAGACAGTCAAGCTGCACCGCAAGAATAGCTACGCCAAGCTGGATGTGTCGTCCCAGGCGGAACTGTTTCATTTATTTATCGATTCTCTGGCCAGTCTGTCGAACTATTCTGGTGGTGATCCGCTGGTTGGCTATTTATAAACCAAAGCCAGTCAGCAACCACCGATCAACCAAATACCACCACGCCCTCTTCCAAGGTTCCCTTGATCTCTGCCCCCGGTGCAAACTGACCGGAGAGAATGCTCTGGGCCAATGGGTTCTCAACAAGCTGCTGAATCACACGCTTTAAGGGTCTGGCACCATAGACTGGATCAAAGCCTGCTTCGAGAAGCTTATCCAACACCTCCTCACTGAGACTCAGTTGCAATTCATGCTCGGCTAAGCGTTTACGCAAAAGATCGAGCTGAATACTGGCAATACCGCGAAGCTGATCTTTGGCCAGGGGATGGAATACCACCACTTCGTCAACTCGATTGATAAATTCCGGACGAAAATGGCCACTGACCACATCCATCACCGCGGATTTCATAACATCGTAGTTCTCTTCTCCAGCGAGCATTTGTATCACATCGGATCCGAGATTAGAGGTCATCACAATCACGGTGTTTTTAAAATCTACCGTGCGACCCTGACCATCGGTCAAACGACCGTCGTCAAGAACCTGAAGTAAAATATTGAATACATCGGGATGGGCTTTTTCAATCTCATCCAACAGCAATACCGAATAGGGGCGACGACGCACGGCTTCGGTGAGATAACCGCCCTCTTCGTAGCCAACATAACCAGGAGGCGCGCCAATCAGCCTTGCCACAGAGTGCTTCTCCATAAACTCGGACATATCAATGCGTACCAAGGCCTCTTCGCTGTCAAACAAAAATTCAGCGAGGGATTTACAGAGTTCGGTTTTACCCACGCCTGTGGGGCCCAGAAACAGAAAAGATCCATTGGGGCGATTGGGGTCCGAGAGACCGGCACGAGAACGGCGTACAGCATTGGATACGGCAACTACGGCCTCACTCTGACCCATAACGCGCCGGTGCAATGAGTCTTCCATACGCAGCAGTTTATCGCGCTCTCCTTCGAGCATTTTCGACACCGGGATACCGGTCCACTTGGCCACCACCTCAGCCACCTCTTCTTCGGTAACCCTGTTTCTCAACAGGCGCTTTTCAATCTGGACTTCGCTATTGGCGCTGGCTAACTGTTTTTCCAGCTCCGGAATAATGCTGTATTGAATCTGCGCCATCTTTTCGAGATTTCCGGACCTATGAGCTGCTTCAAGATTGACCTTGGCCTGTTCGAGCTCAGCTTTGATATGGGTCGAGCCCTGCATTGAGGCTTTTTCGGCTTTCCAGATTTCTTCTAGGTCGGCATATTCTCCACCAAGCTCGGCAATATCATCTTCAAGTTTTTGCTGACGTTTGCGTGAAGCTTCGTCTTTGTCTTTTTTCACCGCTTCCCGCTCGATTTTGAGCTGAATTAAGCGTCGCTCCAGGCGATCCATCTCTTCAGGTTTAGAGTCAATTTCCATGCGGATGCGACTGCCCGATTCATCGATCAGATCAATGGCTTTATCCGGCAGTTGGCGATCGGTGATATAACGCTGGGACAATTTAGCGGCGGCTACTATGGCGCTATCGGTGATCTCAACGCCGTGGTGAACCTCATAGCGCTCTTTAAGACCACGCAAAATGGCCACGGTATCCTCCTCACTGGGTTCCTCTACTAAGACTTTTTGGAAACGGCGTTCGAGGGCCGCATCTTTCTCAATAAATTTGCGGTATTCATCCAGTGTCGTGGCACCCACACAGTGCAATTCGCCGCGGGCCAATGCAGGCTTGAGCATATTACCCGCGTCCATAGCACCTTCAGCTTTCCCGGCACCGACCATGGTGTGAATCTCGTCGATAAACAGGATAATTTGCCCTTCCTGTTTGGAGAGATCTTTGAGTACAGCCTTTAAACGCTCTTCAAAGTCACCGCGGAATTTGGCGCCCGCTAATAAGGCACCTAGATCCAGCGTTAGGACACGTTTGTTCTTTAAGCCCTCCGGCACTTCGCCATTGATAATACGCTGGGCAAGGCCTTCGACTATGGCGGTTTTACCGACACCAGGTTCGCCAATTAAGACTGGGTTATTTTTGGTCCGTCGCTGCAGAACTTGAATGGTGCGTCGAATCTCGTCATCGCGGCCAATAACTGGATCCAGTTTGCCGGATTCAGCTCGCTCGGTGAGGTCGATGGTGTACTTATCCAGTGCTTCGCGCTGACTTTCAGCGTCAGCATCGCTGACCTGCTCGCCACCGCGAACCGACTCAATGGCGCTCTTGGCTTTGTTAGGGTCACCAAATTTGGTCAGGGTTTTGCCGAGTAGGTTTTTATCCTCCAATGCAGCCAGCAATAAAATTTCGCTGGAAACAAATTGGTCACCCTTTTTCTGGGCATTGCGATCGGCCATATTTAACAAGCGGCTAAGATCTTGAGAGAGATTAGCTTCACCTGTGGGCGAACTAATCTTGGCGAGTTTGTCGAGTTGGCTGTTGAGCTCAGCTTGCAGGCCTACCACATCATAGCCTGCACGATTGAGTATGGGTCGCACACTGCCGCCTTGCTGGTTTAATAGTGCTAATAGAAGGTGCAGTGGCTCCATAGCGGAATGGTCATTGCCCACGGCGATGGATTGCGCATCTGCCAGTGCACTCTGTAGTTGATTAGTCAGCTTGTCGATTCGCATGGCATACCTCTGAATAGTTTTTAATCTTGCTTACTATTTTAGGTGGGGGCTGGCAGTGAGTTTTCAACGGGTAGGAAGTATTCATTGATGCAGGTCATAGAAAACCGCATATCAACAACTAGTGATTTAGAAGAGGGATCAGTCTGTGGCCAAATTTCGACGGTGCGAAAGTGCTAGCTAACAACCATATTGTCGCGATGGATAAGCTCATCATCTTCACGATACCCGAGAATTTCGGCTATGCGCTCAGTGCTCTGTCCCTGAATACGGGTTGCCTCATCAGAGTTATAATTCACCAACCCACGGGCAATTTCCTGACCATTAGCATCCATACAGCTTACCAATTCGCCACGGGTAAATTGCCCTTTGACCTGAGTCACACCAACGGCCAGTAAGCTACGACCCTGCTGTTGCAGAACTTTAATTGCACCGGCATCTAGCACCAGCTGGCCTTTTACTTGAAGCTGCCCCGCCAACCACTGTTTGCGTGCGGCCAAGGGTTGCTGAGAAGCGGTCAGTAATGTTCCAACTTCGGCACCTTCAGAGACTGCAGTTAATATACCGCTGTTGCGGCCACCAACAATTACCGTATTGCAACCAGAGCGTGCTGCCAGCCTAGCGGCCTGCAATTTGGTTACCATGCCGCCACGACCAAGGGCACTGTTGCTGCCCCCCGCTAAGGCATCGAGAGCGCTATCGTCGGCCATGGCTTCGCTGATCAGCTGAGCCTGCGGATCGAGATCGGGATTGGCGCTGTAGAGACCGTCTTTGTCAGTGAGGATCACCAGCAGGTCTGCATCGATCAGGTTGGCCACCAATGCAGCTAGGCTGTCATTGTCACCAAAGCGAATTTCGTCGGTGACTACGGTGTCATTCTCGTTGACTATGGGTACGACATTTAACTGGATTAGTGTCTGCAGTGCGCTGCGCGCATTGAGGTAGCGCTGGCGATTGGCTAGGTCGTCATGGTCTAGGAGTATCTGTGCAGTGAGTCGATCAAAGCGCTTGAAGCTACTCTCATAGGTTTGGATCAGGCCCATCTGGCCTACTGCGGCAGCGGCTTGAAGCTCATGAATGCTCTCGGGACGAGTTTTCCAGCCAAGTCGCACTATACCTTCGGCAATTGACCCTGAGGAGACCAAAACAATTTCTTTACCCTGAGCCAATAGCTGAGCGATTTGCTCCACCCAGCCGTCGATGGCGTTGCGATCCAGGCCTGCGCCGTTATTGGTCAGCAACGCACTGCCAATCTTTACGACTAGGCGCTGTGCATCTTGGGTGATTGTTCTTGTCATACCTAACTGCTCTCTGCTCTCTAACCTCTAACCTCTAACCTCTGACTTAGATGCGGCTTTAGCTACTCTGCGCAAACCACTTCAACATCGTCATCATCTTCGTCTTCAAACTCTTCGTCGAACTCTGCACCTTCGATCTGCTCGCCGCCGAGGCGAGCTAGGCGCCGTACTTCAGCTAACCCTTCAATGCGTTCGCGGGCTTCCGCTTGGATCTGCTGTCGGCGTTCTTCCAGCGCCACAACCAATGTCGGATCTATACTTTCGCGTTCGCGATGACCGTCGATATAATCCATGATCGCTGCGCAGAGGGCTTTGGTGCCCTGAGCTGAGATCGCAGAAATAATAAATACTGGGCCCTGCCAGTTGAGTGTCTCAACCACGTTCTTGCAAGCTTGCTCCACTTCTTCTTCGGGCATCAGATCAGTTTTATTTAACACCAACCAGCGATCGCCGTCGGCCAGCGTTTGGCTAAATTTGGCCAACTCCTGCTCGATCACCACGGTGTTCTCGGCTGGTGTGGTGCCGTCATAGGGCATCATATCCACCAGATGTAACAATAATCTTGTACGCGTTAGGTGTTTGAGGAAACGAATACCCAAACCCGCGCCTTCAGATGCGCCCTCAATGAGGCCGGGAATATCAGCAACCACAAAGCTTTTGTCGCCGCTCATACCCACTACGCCCAAATTGGGCACCAATGTGGTGAAGGGATAGTTGGCGACCTTTGGACGCGCTGCCGAGACAGCGCGAATAAAGGTGGATTTACCCGCGTTAGGTAGGCCGAGCAGTCCAACATCAGCGAGTACTTTCAGTTCAAGTTTGATCTCGCGCAACTCGCCTTCGCTGCCGGGAGAGGTCTGCCGCGGGGCACGGTTGACGCTGGATTTAAAGCGCGCATTGCCGAGGCCATGAAATCCGCCCTGGGCAACTTTAAGCTGCTGACCCAATTCAGTGAGATCGCCGAGTACATCGCCAGTCTCTTCACAGAGCACTGTGGTGCCCACGGGAACCTGCATAATCAGGTCTTCGCCGCCGGCGCCAGTACAGTCAGAGCCACGGCCCTGCTCGCCATTCTCAGCGCGGAAGTTGCGTGTAAAGCGGAAGTCGATCAGGGTGTTGAGACCCTCTGCAGCAACCAGAAACACGCTGCCACCGTCACCGCCGTCACCGCCATCAGGGCCGCCTTTGGGAATATATTTCTCACGACGAAAGCTCATGCAGCCATTGCCGCCTTTACCTGCCTGTACTTTAATTGTTGCTTCGTCGACGAATTTCATAGGGTCAGTTTACAGTTGCTGTTGCTGTGTGTCATCGCGTGGGCGACCAGTGCTAAATCGCGCGCATTAAAAAAGCCCCACGTAGGGGCTTTTTTAACAGGAAGTGGTAGTAACCTACGCGGAAACCACTTCTGCATACTTACGGTTCTTCGGACCTTTCTGCACAAACTGTACAACGCCTTCGGCAGTTGCGAACAGAGTGTGGTCTTTGCCGATACCAACATTGTTGCCTGGGTGGAACTTAGTGCCACGCTGACGAACGATGATGCTGCCTGAATTGATTGCTTGGCCGCCGAAAACTTTAACACCAAGGCGTTTGCTTTCTGAATCGCGACCGTTACGAGTACTACCACCAGCTTTTTTGTGAGCCATTGCTATTTCCTCTTCGGATTATCCAGCGTTAATGCTAGTAATCTTAACTTCTGTATACCACTGTCTGTGGCCCTGTTGTGAACGTGAGTGCTTGCGACGACGGAACTTGATAATGTTCACTTTGTCGCCACGACCGTGAGAAACGATCTCAGCAGTCACTTTGCCACCCTCTACGAGAGGAGCACCAACCTTGACTTCAGCACCTTCGCCGACCATCAAGACTTCTTCAAAATCGATATTATCACCAGTCGCCAGATCCAGCTTCTCAAGACGAAGGGTTTCTCCTTCAACTACGCGATGCTGCTTTCCGCCACTTTTGATTACTGCGTACATGTTCTGCTCCAATTTATAGTGGCCGCATCAGTTAGTTAGCAGCCAGATTCCGTCGCTTTTTTTCTTGAAGCCAATAGCCTCTGCGAGAGGGCGGCAATTCTAATGGAACACCCCCCTGTTATCAAGTGTTATCAGAGCGAAAACTAGAGGAATTTTACGCTCTGCTCAGAGGCTATCCACGCAGCCAAATAAGTGACCCATTGCGACCGGTTTTTGGCTCCCGCCTGTAGGAGTAGAAGCGCTCTGAATCGCTGTAGCTGCAGTAGTCGCCACCATAGATTTCCGTAACACCAGAGGCCTGTAGTTCGGCTCGTGCCAGGGCGTAGAGATCGGCAAGATAATTGTCTCCGACAGATTCTCGCAAGCGAAATGCAGCCGCTATGGCTTGTCGATGCGTTGGATTTTGCGCCTGATCGAGAAACGCCTGAAGGACTTCGCCACCCACTTCAAATACTTGCGGGCCAATGGCCGGCCCCAGATAGGCCAGCAGTAGATCAGGTGGATATTTAAAAGTAGCGACGGTTTTACGCAATATACCACCACAGAGTCCGCGCCAACCGGCATGGGCGGCGGCGACTTGGGTGCCAGCCCTATCGCAAAGCAACACCGGCAGACAGTCTGCAGTTAATACTGCGCAGACAGCGCCAAACTGATCGCTGTAGCTGCCATCGGCTTGCGGTGAATCGATAGCACTGGGTGCATAGACTAGATCGGTGCTATGAACCTGATCCAGCCATAGGGGCTCAGCGGGTAATCTGAGGGATTGAACTAGGCTTTGGCGATTGGCGATAACGCTCTGAGCATCATCCTGCACATGCAATGCAAGATTGCTCTGACCGAAAGGATCAGTGCTGCAACCGCCTGAACGCAGTGTTATAGCGGAGCCTACATTGGCGGGCACTGGCCACTGGGGCCTGATAACATCTATTGGCATAAGCTCGCTTCCCGAATTCCTTATTCTTTTCAACTAGCCTTCTTCTAACGCAAGCAAAAGATTCTGCATATCCTCGGGCAGCTCAGTCTCCCAGTTAACATACTCGCCACTGGCGGGATGGACTAAGCCCAAGGCTCTGGCGTGCAGGGCTTGACGACCAAAATATTGCAGGGAATCTCTGAGCTGATCGGAGACCCCTTTGTGAATACGAAAACGTCCACCGTATGTATCGTCGCCGACTATGGGATATTTAATACTCGCCATATGTACTCGAATCTGGTGGGTACGCCCGGTCTCAAGCTTTAAACGGATATAGGTATGTCCGTCAAAGCGCTTGACCACTTTATAGTGGGTGCGCGCCTCTTTACCGTCTCTAACAACAGCCATTTTGACCCGCTGTTTGGGGTGACGGCCAATCGGCTGATCAACTAGCCCTCCTCCGGTCATTACACCACTGACGACAGATTCATACTCACGGCTAACAGTGCGCGCCTGCAATTGGGCAACCAAATCGGTGTGAGCGGCGAGGGTTTTAGCAACCACCATCAGGCCGGTGGTGTCTTTGTCTAAGCGATGAACAATTCCCGCGCGGGGCACTGACTTTAACTGAGGGCAGTGAAACAGCAGTGCGTTGAGCAAGGTGCCCTCACGATTGCCTGCAGCGGGATGTACAACAAAATTAGTCGGTTTGTTGATCACAATAATATGCTCATCTTCAAACACTATATTTAGCGGGATATCCTCGGCCTGCCAATCACCCTCGGCTTTTAACTGGGCAGAAACCGCAATGGTTTCGCCACCCAGCAGTTTAAATTTGGGGGGTTGCTGCTGCCCGTCCACTGTTAGCTCACCGGATTTTATCCAAAGCTGCAGACGGGAGCGGGAATAGTCGCTAAACAATTCCGCGGCAATTTGATCCAAGCGGCGGCCGCAGTCAGCCGAAGATACGGTGGCGCTGAGTTCAATGTGGTCTATATGAACTTCTATGGGGTCTATTAAATCAGTCAATCGAGATAGTCCTAGCGTTGAATTTTGGATGCTGCCAACTTAGGCCGCCTTGCTGATTTCAGTTACCAGCGTTTTAACAGTACCTATATCGTCCACACAGATTGGTTTACCGCAGGCTGTGTGGTTAAATGCACGACTACATCGCTAGCGCGTCGACACTTTCTCAGGCTGGGAATATTACATGAAAATCAGGTCAATTATTTTACTCATATTGAGTTTGTCTGTTATCTCCGGGTGCTCTTGGCTGGGATGGGGTGAAGAGGAGTCTACCGAAGATGAAACCTCTGGTTACACCGAAGTCGATTTTTATGAAAAAATCCAGAGCAGCCTCAACGCGAGTAACTGGTCAGTGGCCATAAGCAATTTGGAACTTCTGGAATCACAGTTTCCCTTTGGCAAGTATGCCGAACAAGCCCAGCTGGAGCTGATGTACGCACAGTTTAAAACTGGTGACCACGACTCTAGTATTGCCGCTGCCGATCGATTTATCCGCCTGCATCCGCAACATCCCAACGTGGATTATGCCTTCTATGTTAAAGGGCTCTCTGAGGTCTCGCAGGCCACTAGTGCCTTTGATAACTTTTTGCCCACCGACAACAGTAGGCGTGACATAGGGACTGCACGAGATGCCTTTGGCACTTTCTCGGAGCTGCTTAATCGCTTCCCGAAAAGCCCCTATGCTCCCGACGCACGCAAGCGTTTGGTAAACCTACGCAACCAATTGGGACGCGCTGAAATACATGTTGCCAACTACTACTTCTCACGCGGTGCTTATTTAGCGGCCGCCAATCGCGGTCGCTTTGTGGTTGAGAATTTCCAGCAGACACCAGCTGTTCCGGATGGTCTTGCGGTAATGGCTCAGGGTTACCAAATGTTGGGCATGCAGGAACTGTCGGATCATGCGGTTGAGGTTTTAGCCGCAAACTACCCTGAGCATCCCTCGCTAAATCAGTCTGGCGAGTTCGATTTTGACAAGCGACTTGTGGGTAGCGGTGATTCATTTCTCGGCAAGATCACCTTTGGTTTAATCGAGCGCCTGCAACCACCCGCCTTTGACTCGCGCGCCATTTATAATCGCTCAGTGCGCGAAGCTGAGCTAATTGCGACCAATGATGAAAAGAAAGAAGAACCACGCTCGATTTGGAACCGTATCTCCTTCGGTCTAGTCGACTAACTTATCCACTGTCCAAAGGGTTGTTTCGAAGCTTATGAACAAGGCAGCTATTATCGAAGAAATGCGGGTTTTGCCAGAGATTGATCCGCAGTTAGAAATTCAACGCAGAATTCAATTTATTAAAAATCAGCTCACAGCGGCTGGCTGTAAAACCCTAGTGTTGGGTATTAGCGGCGGCGTTGATTCATCAACCTGTGGCCGCCTTGCGCAGCTCTCGGTGGAGCAACTAAATGCCGAACAGAGTTGCGATGACTATCAGTTTATTGCTGTGCGCCTACCCTATGGTGTGCAGATGGATGAAGATGATGCCCAGGTGGCACTGAGCTTTATTCAGCCCAGCAAGAGCCTTACGGTTAATATTAAAAAAGGTGCGGATGCTATTCATGACAGCGTCTGTCACACACTGGCCGAGAACGGCCTGCACTCTCAGAACGAAGATGTCACCGATTTTGCAAAAGGCAATTTAAAAGCCCGCGCGAGAATGGCCTCACAATACGAAATAGCCGGTATTCTCGGTGGCTTGGTATTGGGCACAGATCACTCGGCAGAAAATATTACCGGCTTCTATACTAAATTTGGCGACGGTGCCTGTGACTTGGCGCCACTGTTTGGACTGAGCAAGCGTCAGGTACGCCTGCTAGCCAAAACCCTTGGCGCACCAGATTCACTATTGATAAAAACGCCTACTGCGGATCTGGAATGTCTAACGCCACAAAAAGCCGATGAACAGGTTCTTGGGCTGAGCTATGACGAAATTGATAATTTTCTTGAAAACAAAACAGTCTCTCAAGAAGTCGAGGACAGGCTGATTGCGATTTACAACAAAACTCAACACAAGCGTTTGGCCATAGCGACAATCTACGACTAAGCAAGGCGGGTTGAGGTACCTCCAATTTGGATGGAGATCTCAGTATGCAGGAAGCATCACAGCACAACTACGCCCAGTCTAGCTTACTGACGTTTTACTCAGGCTATCGGGTAATCCTCTCCGCCCTGTTACTCTGGCTGGGCCACCTAGATTCCTCGCCTATCTTTTTCGAAAACAGTGACAGCAATCTGTTCTCGACCACTGCTGCAGCCTAAAAGTCATTATTGTCATCGCGAAAAACTAATAGGCGCAGACCTGCGCTACTCACACAGCTATTTGACGCATCCCCAGTGCAAACCGTCCACACCTGACGCTGCGATAGCGCAAGACCCCGGGCTAATTCTAGCGCGTTGTGCACCTGTGGTGTCTTTTGGCTGACCGCACATTTTTGCACAAAATCGGTGAATGACGGCACAGCAACAGCCAATAAAATGGCGGCGATGGCCAGGGTGATCATTAGCTCAACAATTGTAAATCCGCGCGACAAGGTAAATCGGTTCATCCCTAAACTCCTGACATTACGGCGACTGTAAATCAGTCTTGAGGTTATAACTTGCCATTAAACAATAGCAGCTAACCAGAACTAAGTTAGCTGAGCACAAATAGTTGAGACTAGAGTGGCGTTATCAAAGTCGCTGAGATAAATCGAGAGCTTATGCAGACCCCTGACTCTGAAACGAAAAAAACCCTTACAAACTAGAGTTCGCAAGGGTTTTAAAATCGGCGCAACTCTAAGGGCTGCTGAATCTAAAGAGATGGTAGGAACACGCAGACTCGAACTGCGGACCCCTTGCATGTCATGCAAGTGCTCTAACCAACTGAGCTATGCTCCTATCTCTTCCGACGGGGGCATTCTACACAAGCCCCACAACTCTGCCAAGGAAATTTAAGACAATTCCAACTACAGTTAAGCAGGTAACAGCGTATCGCCAAATAAGACTTTGGAAAACGGATATACATCATCGAAAAGGATTTTTCATGCTCCAACCTGTGCTTATTGCTGGAGGCTCCGGCACTCGACTCTGGCCCCTATCTCGCCAGCTCTACCCGAAACAGTTCTTGCCTCTTGTCGGTAAACAGACCATGTTGCAGGCAACCCTAGCACGCCTCACGGACTCAACTGCGCAGCACCGATTATTGTCTGCAACGAAGATCATCGCTTTATCGGCGCCACTGAGAGCAGCCTCTTTAGTACCGCAGAGCAGCAAATCACTGCGCGACCCATAAATAGCTTGTGTGGCTTCCATTGCACGGGGGTCATAAGCGCGCACTGAGGCTCCCTGACGCCACAAAGCCTCCATTAATAGCCGACTGGGCGCCTCCCGCATATCGTCGGTGCCAGGCTTAAACGCTAAGCCCCACAACGCCACAGTTTTGCCATTTAAGTCAGCGTTAAAATAATCCGCGACTTTTTCGAATAGGCGATGCTTTTGTTCATCATTTACCGCCGTTACTGCACTTAATAGCTTCGGCTGATAGCCCGCATTAATTGCCGTAGCCTCCATGGCGCGCAGATCTTTGGGGAAACAGGAACCGCCAAAACCGCAGCCGGGGTAGATAAAACTGTAACCTATGCGCGCATCTGAACCCATGCCAACTCTAACCTGCTCAATATCTGCCCCCACAAGCTCGGCAATATTAGCAATCTCATTGATAAAGCTGATTTTTGTCGCCAGCATCGAGTTAGCCGCGTATTTAGTCAATTCCGCAGAGCGCACATCCATAAAGATGAGTTTGTCGCGCTGACGATTATAGGGCGCATAGAGCTCCTGCATCATCTCTTCGACCCGGGCACTGTCTGTGCCGACAATAATCCGATCGGGATGAGTGAAGTCGGCCAGTACCGCGCCCTCTTTTAGAAACTCCGGATTGGATGCCACACTAAAGCCCCAGTCAACCCCACGTTTGTCGAGGGCCGCCTGAATTTTCTCTGCGACTAAGTCGGCACTACCTACCGGAACCGTGGACTTATTGACCACCGCTTTATAGCCATCCATATGCGTACCAATACTGCCGGCGACATTGAGCACATACTGCAGATCAGCAGAACCATCTTCATTGGCTGGAGTACCCACGCCGATAAATATCATCTCGCCATGCTGCACCGCCATTGCTGCGTCAGTGGTAAATTTGATACTGCCATCCGCCAGTGAGCTACTGAGATAGCTTTCAAGGCCCGGCTCATAAATTGGCACCTGACCAGCATTTAGGGCATCGACTTTGTCCTGATCTATATCGACACAGATCACTTGGTTGCCAACATTGGCAAAACAGGCCCCGGTGACTAGACCCACGTATCCACTTCCAAAAATTGTTATCTTCAAAACAGATCCCTGTTCAATTATTTACGTCTCGTAAATATAGACCATAGAATCCAATTCACAGGTGAATTAAATAATACCCATAGGTAAGTCTGCCATAGGATTAAAGGCGATCCCCGAAAAGATAATCATATATTTGGGAGCAGGTTTTTAGAGCAGGTTTTTAGAGCAGGTGTTTAGAGCAGATTTTGAACTACATTTGGATATTGTTAATGTAATAATTTGTGTTTCTGATAGATTTTTTATCCAATATTCTGACTAATCGAAGTTGTAAATTTAATCGCTAAATCAATATTTATTTGATAATAAATAAATACAGCAATAAAAATATTTTAGTTATTAAAAATAACCTCTAAATTCTAAATTGACATAAAAAAATAATATTTATCATTTACGTATTAATTTTTTGAAAATTTTAATGTGCGCCGAGTCTCCATAAGCAGAGCATGGCCGAAATAGACATCTCCGTGACGCTTTATGACAGTGCTTAAGGATAGTCATGGGCTATGATGATTTTCACTGAAATTATCCTTACTAAAGCAACCGATATCCATATACAAAATTAAAAAGTCACTTCGGATGTCAATTTAGATATGAATAGAATCAGTAGATTATTAAATTATTATTTTTACTTAAACCTTCTATAAGCCATATAAAAGCAATAATAAAAGTAGGCGATAGCTATATAAAAAGTGCTGGGAATTGTTTAAAAATAACACTTAAAAACCCTACAAAAGGGGCTAAAAAAGCCTGATAGGGAATTCTTCTCAGTCATCAAAAAGAATAACTATAAATGCGGAAAAACCGCTTCAATAGCAATCAGGGGAAGACCAATGAAAACACGCTCATTTCTTAAACTAAGTAGCATGGCATTAGCCATAGCGACCATATCCACCGGGGCATATTCTGCCCAGCTTGAAGAAATTATTGTTACCGCACAAAAGCGCGCAGAAAGCCTTCAAGACGTACCCATTTCTATGACCGCCATCACTGGTGAGAGAATGAAAGATGCGGGTATCACGAGCTTTGCTGACCTTAATGGCTTTGTACCTAACCTTGCTATCTCAGAAAATGCGGTAAACACCATTATCACCATGCGCGGTATCAGCGTTGGTGCCAACCAGTCTTTTGAGCAGTCTGTCGGCGTTTATGTTGATGGTATCCACTACGGCAAGAGTCGCCAGATTAGAACTGGCCTATTTGATTTACAGCAAGTGGAAGTATTGCGTGGCCCACAGGGTATCCTTTTTGGCAAGAACACCTTGGCCGGTGCGATTAACGTAACTACCGCAGAGCCTGAAATGGGTGAAGGGATGTCAGGCAAAGTTGCCGCAACGGTTGAGAGCGATGACGGTGAATTACTGGAAGCACACCTTAACTATTCGCCATCTGACAATCTTGGTTTCCGCTTTGCCGTTAGAGATCGTAGCGATGATGGCTATATGGATAACGGCTTTGCCACTGCGGCAAATGGTGCACCAACAGCTATGCCCACAACTGACGAAACTATCTGGCGGTTTACCACCATGTGGGAGCCTAATGACAGTACATCAATCAAGTTAACTCACGGCGAGAGTGATTTTGTCCGTGTTGGCGGACCTGGTGCAGTAACAACCTTTGCCCCTGAAACCAATATTCCTGCATCGAATTCAGTTATGTTCGCCATGATGGGAGCATCGTTCCCAGACTATGCTGCTAATGTGGCCGCTGGCGATATCGACGCATTTCGTGATGGCCGCTCCATAGGTGGTTTGGCGTTGGCTCAGTCTCTGGGTCGCGATTTAGACCGCACTGAGGAAAAATTCGAGGGCACTGACACTCAAACTAGCGATACCGCATTGCGTATCGATATCGAGATGGAAAATGGTTACAGCTTCCACTCGGTGACAGGCCGAAACACTTATGACTATGAAGATGGTATGGATGCCGATTGGCTACCAGTGACCTTTGTTGGTCGCAGCGATATTTCTGAATACAAACAGACAAGTCAGGAATTCCGCATCGCCTCTCCAACTGATCAGACCTTCTCATTTGTTGCCGGTGCTTACTGGTCTAAGGCAGAGCAGGACATTGACCGTACGGTTATTGTCGATGGAACTTTGGGAAATCCAGACCTGATGAAAGTCATCACTGGTCTCGGCGACCCGGCCAATGGCACAGCGTCATTCTTGGCATTCAGTAAAGCGCAAATTGCCGGCGCCATTCTTGGCGCGCAGGGCGTCACTGACCCTGCGGCAATCGGCGCTTGGATGGGAACGCCCACTGGCATCGGCACTGTCAACGCTTTCTGGGGTGTAGATGGCATGGCGATGTGGAACCAAGCCGGTCGAGTTAGTAGCTACGCAAGTACAACAGACACTGTGGCTGCTTTCTTCCAGGGCACCTATGAGCTGTCAGATACGCTGACCTTGACTGCTGGTGTGCGTTATACCGAAGAAGATAAAGAAGCCTCTGCTAAAGCCGACCTTACCGCTAGCTACACTGGCTTGGCAACGCCAAACGAAACGCCGTTCTTGGCCGCTCTGCAATCTGCATCATTTGGTGTTTGGGCGCATGATTTCAACGAGAAGCGTTCAACCAACCAGGTTATCCCAGCAGCTAATTTGCAGTGGGAGCAGTCAGATACTAGCAAGTACTACATTAGCTACTCTGAGGGCTTTAAAAGTGGCGGCTTTAACTCTGTAGATGATCAAAACCCTAACATCCTTGCTGACGGAACCGTTCAACGAACTGTTCCAGGAATTGGTTTTGAGTACGATGATGAGAGTGCACGTTCTTTTGAGATCGGTGGTAAGCATGTGCTGTTGGATGGAGCCATGAACTTAAACTGGGCTTATTTCAATAGTGAGTATGAAGACCAGCAGGTGTCTACCTTTGTCGGTTTGGGCTTTGTTGTAGCTAACGCTGCATCCTCTGAAATTCAGGGCATTGAGATGGATATGACCTGGCAGGCAACTGATGAACTGCGTTTAGGTTTGGCAATGGCCTTACTAGATGGTGAATATGGTTCATTCGATGCTGCCGGCTGTACTGCCAGTCAGGCCTCTGCACTCTTAGGGTTAGGCGACCTGACTTCTAGCTCTCCTGTGACCTCAGCAATGGGTTGTCAGCAGCAGTTCTTGGGTGATGGCAACCCATCTGGTTCAGCTCAGGATATCTCCGGTGGCCAGTTAGGTTCCGATTACTCCGGCTCGATCACGGCTGACTATATTAAACCTCTCAGCAATGGTTTGATTTGGTTTGCTGGACTGGATGTTAACTTCACCGATATGTACTACATGACAGGTGACTTGGACCCAATTGATATACAGAGTGGTTTTGAGAAAGTTAATATCCGTGCCGGTATCCGCGGTGAAAATTGGGACATGATGCTCTTCGGTCGTAACATTACCGACGAGATCACGGCCACTGGTGCTGCTGACGTTCCTCTGGCCGGTGGTGCTCACTTTAGCTATATGGCTCGCGGCGCAGTTTGGGGCGCACGCCTCAGCTACAGTTTCTAAGCTCTGTATTACTGAGCTATATGTTACTGAGCTATATGTTACTAAGATAAAAAGCTACAAGGAAAAAGGACGGGCGACCCCCGTCCTTTTTTTATGTCCGAAATTGCCACAGTTCTGACTGTTGACGACAGTGAACAGTCAGTGTTTTTCGCTACCATAAAGCTCTTAATAAAGCGCCTAATCTAAGCTCCTAATTTAAGTACCGACCTCACCTATCCTGCGGAACAGACTATGCAAAACAAAACTTCATTAGTAACCGGCGCCTCCGATGGCATAGGCCTTGAGTGCTGCAAAATACTTGCTGCCAGGGGCTACAATCTAATCCTTGTGTCCCGTCGCCAGGCACTGCTAGACGAGATTGCCGAGAGTCTTAAAGCCCAATACCCAACCATTACCTGCACCGTTTTGGCAGCAGATCTGGCCGCACCTCAGGCGGCTCAGGAACTGTTTCAGCAGGTTCAAGAGCAGGGATTAGAAGTGGATTTTCTAATCAATAATGCCGGCCTATTACAAAATGGCTTTTTTACCCAGCTGGATCTGGCCACTCAAGAGAGCATGATCAACGTCAATATTCTTGCTCTGACCTCATTGACCCACCTGTTTGCCAACAATATGACGAGCCGCAATGGTGGACATATATTAAATGTCGCCTCACTCGCGGCCTGGACACCGATTCCCAATCAAAATGTCTATGCCGCCACCAAGGCTTATGTACTGTCATTTACTCAGGCGCTGCACGATGAGCTCAAGGCGAGAAAGTCCGGTGTTACGGTCACTGCCCTCTGCCCCGGCTATACCGCCACAAAAATGATGGACAATCCAGCTCAGGGGGGCAAGTTATTGGTTCCCTCGAGTATGCTGCAATCGCCACGGGAAGTTGCCGAGCAGGGTATTGAGGCCTGCCTGGCCGGTCGATCGACCATTGTCACTGGCCTGGCCAATCGCATCACGGTGGCCATTACCCGCCTGTTCTCGAAAATGGCACTAGCAAAAATTGCCGGCCGTTATTACCGCAGCAATATGCACTAGCTGCGACGCAATATTCTTTCACAATAAAAGAGACCAATATGAGCGAGCAAACACCTAGCAAAGTCATGATCACCGGCGCCAATGGCTTTATTGGCAACAGCCTGATGCGCTACTATCAGCAACAGGGCATTGAGGTTGTGGGTGTCGACTTACGTGGTAATGGAGGAGCTGGTGATGTCGGAGCTGGTGATGAAGGGACTATTGTGGAAGGCGATATTGGCAACCCAGAGAGTATTGCCGAGCTACTTAGCCAATGCGATGTCATTATTCACACTGCCGCATTGGTCTCCAACGCCCTCAGCGATGCCGATATGTGGCGGGTCAATGTGCAGGCCACGGCCAATCTGATTGCCGCCGCTGAAAAATATAATGTTCGGCGTTTTGTGCAACTTTCGTCCATAGTCGCCTACGGTAATTCCGCTGCCGGTGAGCTATGTGAAGATCATCCAGTCCATGCCGATGGTGGCAGCTATGTACTGACCAAGCTCGCCTCCGAGCACGCGGTGTTAGCAGCCCACGCCAAGGGCAATATCGAGGTCGTAATAATACGCCCAGGGGATGTCTATGGCCCCGGCAGTCGGCCCTGGTTAATACTACCTCTAGAAGCCATTCTGAAAGGTCAGTTTATGCTTCCAGAAAAAGGCGAAGGATTTTTCCGCCCCACGTACATAGACGATCTGATCCGCGGCATTGCGCTGGCAGTTGTCAGCCCTGCAGCCAATGGCGAGATATTTAATCTCTCCTGCCAGGGTTATATGAGCAGTAAAGAATTTTTTAGTCATCACTACAGCTGGCTCAATAAGAAAGGGCCAATGCTGGTATCCACTCGACTGGCAATGATAGCCGCCGCTGTGGCCACTAAGCTTGCCGATCTCACCGGTGGTGTTAATGAAGCGTCCACTGCCACAGTAGCTCAGCTTTCGACCAAGAGCTGGTTCAGTATAGAAAAGGCTCAGCGGATTCTTGGCTGGGCGCCTGAGGTCTCGTTTGAAGAGGGAATGGAACGCTCAAAACAGTGGGCTACTGAACAGGGGTTGCTAAAGAAATAATCAGTCTTGGGAATTAGCTAGATGCGCGGCTCTGTAGCACCCAGCGGTCTCGCCAGTCCATTGCTTAAAGCTGCGATAAAAAGAGCGCGCCTCAGCGTAGCCCAATTCGTAGGCAATATTATCCAAGGTCAACTCAGTATTTTTCAGAAAGTAGACCGCCAGTTCATAGCGCAATTCGTTCAGCACATCTTTGTAATGGGTGCCCTCTTCGCTCAATTTGCGCTGTAAGGTGCGACTGCTGATACCGAGCTTCTCGGCAATCATTTCACTGGAAGGCGGTTGCTGATTAATCATCAAGCGTAAGATGTTTTTTACCTGGTCTGTGGTGCGCTGACTTTGATCGAGACCAGCCAAAAGCTTGGTGGCATGTGCCAGTAGCATCTCGAGCAATTCTCCATTGCCCTGAGGTAATACCTCGTCAAGCAATGCCTCACGTATGCGGACACCACTGGACGGCTGATCAAACAGCACCTCACAGTTAAAAATCTCCTGGTAATCTGCCAGCAATGCTGGATCCTCCGGCGCCGAATGCTCAAACCAGATACTGTCCCAGTGATCGAAGTGGAGAAACTGGCGCGCATAACAGACCCAAGAACCAACTACATTTTCCACTTCATGACGCTTCACTATGGGGTCGGTAAAGAGACATTGCCATCGCTGTAAAACAATTCCTTGAGTGGTCTCAAAAGAGGTTACACCCATATCGCCCACGATTTTTTCATAGATCGGAATTTTGGCCTGAACCATCCGCAGAGTCGAACAGTTCATCGAGATATAGCCGAGCACACTGAAGGATGCCGGTTCAACAAAGCGCGCAGCATGCAGACCAAAACAGGGATCTTTACTCGCCGGAATCAACAGCGCCAGCAGCCGCTCCATACAGGCGTTGGGCAGATGGCGATTATTATCTTCCAGTACCTTGGCGTCTATTCCCGCCTGCAACAGCAGAGGTTGAACATCTAGACCGCAGGCTTGAGCAGCGTTTAAATACTGCTTAATCGCAGGTGCCGATGCCAATCCATTACTGACGACTTGATTCATCTTTTGCCCCCTGAGCAAGCAGCTGACCGAAATAGTCACACCGCTGTCGTCACCTGACAGTGACCAATATTCCCTTCAGACTATCATACGCAACCATTCTCCGTCAGAATAAAAAAACTATAATGATAAGGTAGCTAGTATGCGTCTATGGAATGGCTGGGGAAATGAAAACAGCGAGTTGCTGATGGAGCTTAACAGTGGGCTACGCAATCTTTTACAGATGCTAGTGGGCCCCGCCACCCCCTTAGGTGAGGCGACTCTGGAACAGGTCATGGCTAAAGTGCCAGCCTCCAGAGCCCCTGCCCACCCACTTATCAGTACAGACCCAGAGATCCGCGTGCGCCATGCGCGAGGCCAGAGCCTGCCGGATTGGCTGGCGATGCACAGCGGTGATGTAGACAGTTTTCCCGACGCCGTGGCACTGCCCGAGAACAGTGAACAGGTACGGGAATTACTCCGCTATGCCCGAGACAATAATATTGATGTAATTCCCTTCGGTGGCGGCACCTCAGTGGTCGGCCATATCAACCCCGAAATCAGCCCGCGCCCCATAATGACCATTGATATGAGCGCCATGAATAAGTTGCTTCACTTTGATCGCGAAAGCCAGCTAGCGACCTTTGGTGCTGGCACGCCTGGCCCTGAAGTCGAAGCCCAATTGCAAAAAGAGGGTTATACCCTGGGTCATTTCCCTCAGTCTTGGGAGCTCTCCACAGTGGGTGGCTGGGTTGCCAGTCGCTCCAGCGGGCAGCAGTCCCTGCACTATGGGCGAATAGAAAATATGTTTGCTGGCGGCTCTATTGAAACTCTCGCAGGCACACTGGATATACCTACCATTCCCGCCTCCTCTGCCGGCCCAGATATTCGTGAAATGATTCTTGGCTCTGAAGGACGCATGGGTATTATTACCGAGGTTGTCGTCAGAGTAACCAAGTTACCTGAGAAGGAATCGTTTCAGGTCGTGTTTTTCCCTTCTTGGGAAGTGGGCCTTCAAGCAGCACGAGAATTAATTCAACAGCGTATCGCTCTGTCTATGGTGCGCCTGAGCAATCCATTGGAAACCACCAGTTTGCTGTATATGGGCTCGGGTGATGACAGCAGCGGAGTGGTCGCTCTGGAAACCGTGCTGGCAGAAAAAGGCATAGGTGCCGGCAAAGTAATGATGACCTTTGGCGTCACCGGCTCGGCCCGCCACTGCGACATGGCAAAAGAGATGGCTCTAGATCACTGCACCAGTCTTGGTGGTTTGGCTGATCAGGTTGGTTTGGGTGACAACTGGGCCCACGGTCGCTTTCGCGCCCCCTATCTGCGGGATCCACTGGGTAGTGCCGGCTATGCGGTGGACACCATGGAGACCGCGGTTGATTGGTCAAAGTTACCCCAGGCGGTGGAGAATATCGAATCGGCAATCCGCAATGGCCTGGCTGATGAGGGCGAGCAGGTCCATGCCTATACTCACCTAAGTCACGTCTATGGTCAGGGTTCGAGCATCTACACAACCTATCTATTTCGTCTTGGTGACAGCTATCGGCAGGCCATGGAGCGCTGGCAAAAACTCAAGGCTGCAGGTGCCAATCAAATCGTTGCCAGTGGCGGCACTATCAGTCATCAGCACGGCGTGGGTCGAGATCATCGTGACTATTTGGTGGCGGAGAAAGGCGAGTTGGGTTTGGCAGCAATCAATTCTCTGTGCCAACTGTTTGATCCCGAAAGCCAGATGAACCCGGGCAAACTGTTACCCGACGAGCTCAATTAAGGTGAGCTCAACTAAGATGTCATCTGAAGTCACCTCTCTCTTTACCCAACAAACCAAGCTTCTGGCCGAGATGCGCAGCGGCGGATCTCTCGATTGGGACATCATTATTATTGGTGGCGGCATTACCGGTGCCGGTGTTCTCCGGGAAGCAGTGCGCCGGGGTTATAGAGCATTGCTGCTTGAGCAGGGGGATTTCTCCTCCGGCACTTCGAGTCGCTCATCGAAAATGGTTCACGGTGGTTTGCGCTATCTGGCCGCCGGTGACCTTAAGCTGACGAAAGAGAGCTTAACTGAGCGCGAACGTTTGCTGGCAGAAGCGCCGGGATTGGTGGACCGAATTAGTTTTTATTTCACCCTTAGCAAAGGTCTGTTCCCAGGCCGCTGGGCGATGGCGATTATTTTAACGATCTATGACTTTATCGCCGGTATCCGCGACCATCGCTATTACAACAATCGCCGTCTCGGCCAACGCTTTCCCGGTCTGCAACAGGACCATCTCAATGGTGCCACAGCCTACAGCGACGCCATGGTCGATGACTCGCGGCTGGTACTGCGGGTATTAGAGGAGAGTATAAGCGCCGGCGGCACAGCGATTAATTACAGCAGAGTCAGTGAGCTGCTGCTCGAAGAAGGTCAGGTTCAGGGTGTAGTGCTCAGTGATCCCGAGGGCGGCGACGGCATTAAGCTGCGCGCTGCTGCGGTAATTAATGCCACAGGTGCCTGGGCTGACCGTCTGCGCAATCAAGTCAATCCAGAAAAACGCATCCGCCCGCTGCGCGGTAGCCATCTTATTAT
>ERZ1039804.117-NODE-117-length-48992-cov-22.700676_pt1 | contig 48992 bp, 46 predicted proteins | sample MGYA00383089_ERZ1039804 | MGnify/ENA primary metagenome ERZ1039804 (study PRJEB29581, sample SAMEA5548359) | metagenome | biome: marine; feature: coastal; material: water | depth 1 m | study: Short-term variability in the microbial, nano- and picoplankton...
TGAGACATATGCACCTCATCTGGACCATCTGCAATTCTGCAAAATCTACTAGTTGTGAAGATGTGGGCGAGAGGAGTATCTTGACATACGCCCATACCTCCAAATATTTGGATGGCTCTACTAGATACGTCTTCACACATTTTAGGAGCTACGATTTTAAGCATAGAAATATAATCTCTAGCAGCATCTATTCCATATTTATCCATCTTTTCCGCAGAAGCTAATACCAAAAGTCTGCATTGCTCGATATCACATCTGCTTCTAGCTATCTCATGTTGGACACTAGTTTTTTTGCTAAGAGGCTCTCCAAAAGCAACTCTATTTTGAGCTCTTTCACACATTAGCTCCAAAGCCCTTTGCGCCATACCGACAAACATCATTGCATATTGAAATCTTCCAGGACCAAGCCTCCCTTGAGCAATTTCAAAACCTTTTCCTTCGCCAAGAATTAGATTTGAAACAGGTACCCTTACGTTTTTAAAAACGACATCACCCTCACCACCTGGTGAGTGATATTCTCCAAATGCTCTAAGCGCTCTTGTAATTTCAAAACCTTCAGCATCTGTAGGTACTATTATAGTTGAATGCTGTTGGTGCCTTGAATTCTCAGGATTGGACTTACCCATAACAAGCATAAATTTACATTTTGGCGTTATCACATTTGTAGTCCACCATTTTTTACCATTCAGGATATACTCATCCCCGTCTCTGGTAATCTCTAGTTCCATGTTTGTGGCATCTGATGAGGCAACATCAGGCTCAGTCATGGCATATGCTGATCTTATTTCTCCAGCCAACAATGGCTTTAACCATTGTTCTTGCTGCTCAGGTGTTCCATATTTAGCCAATACTTCCATATTACCCCTATCAGGAGCATTACAATTAAATATTTGCTGAGACCATGCAGCCTTAGACATAGTTTCAAAAAGCCTAGCTATTTCTAAATTATTTAATCCTGGGCTCCAAGGCGCATACTCTTTAGGTAAGAACAGATTCCACAATTCTTGCTTTTTAGCTTCATCCTTGAGGCTTTCATACCACTCAGGATATTTCCAAAGATTATCTTGATTACTTGTGAATTCATCATAGTCATGCTCACGAGGATATATGTGCTCTTGCATAAATCGCTCTAAACGTTCATTGATATCTTTTGCTCTTTTACTCACCTCAAAACCCATAAACACTCCCCCGATATATTTTAATAAGTTAGTATTAGTTTAACTTTTAAGGGATATTTTTAAAGATACATTTACGGACATTGGTCTTGCATATTTGTTTAGATAATTTATTAAAAATATAAAATTTATAGAATGTATAATCTTATTTATGAAAAATGTAGCAGTCATAGGTTCATCCGGTGCAATTGGAAAAGCTTTTCTGAATCAATATTTAAAAGATAGTTCGATATCAAATATTTATGCCATTTCGAGAACCCATATTGAAACTAACGATGAAAGAATAAAGTATATTCAAATGGATATAACTGACGAGAAAAGTGTAGAGAATGCAGCTAAAACTATAAAAGAAAAATATTTAGATCAAATTATTATTGCCACCGGCATACTACACACATCATCATTCGGACCTGAGAAAAGTATAAGAGATATTAGCGTTAATAAATTTGTTGAAGTTTTGACTGTTAATACCATTGGGCCAGCTTTAGTAGGTAAATATTTCCTGCCTTTACTTAATAAAAAAAACAAAAGCGTTATGGCTTTTTTAAGTGCTAGAGTTGGTAGCATTTCAGATAATAAGCTCGGAGGTTGGTATTCTTATAGAGCAAGCAAAAGCGCTCTCAATCAAGTCATAAAGAATTTCAGCATTGAGATAAAAAGGACGAATTCACATGCTGTCATCATGGGACTACAACCAGGAACTGTTAAAAGCAAACTTAGCGAACCATTCCAAAAAAATGTTAAAGAGGGTAGTTTAATTTCAGCAGAGGAAAGCGTTTCAAGGCTTGTTAAAGTTATTGAGAAATCTTCTAATATCGAAAATGGTAGCTTGGTGGGCTGGGATGGCCAAATAATAAAGCCATAGTTAAAAATAAAAAAAACCCAGCATTTAGCTGGGTTTTTAAACAATCTAAAAGATTATGTTCCTTGTGATTCAGTCACAGCTGCATGCCATATAATTAAACCAAATAGAATTTTGTTAACAAAGTCAGCAAAATTGTAAATAATGTTTAATGACGCAGGGTTAGTTTCACCAACTAAGTGACCTAATACATATCCAATCGGATACACAGCCCAACCAACAATAATGATTAGCATCATTGTTTTATATGCAGATTGCACAGCAGGACTTGCTTGTTTAACAGCAACCCCACCTTCACCTGAATACAATACTTGGATCATGTAGAACCACGCTAACATAGCAATAACAAATGCTAACATTGCATTCATGCCTCCTGACTCACCAAGATAACCGAAGATAAGCATTACTAGCGAACCAACAAATAGTTTAGTGAATAAAGAACTAGCTACGTTTGTTACCGCTCTAAGAATTAGATAGAACTCAACAATTAGTAATGGAACGGTTAGTAACCAATCTATATATCTGTATACAATCGGTGAAGTTTGAGTATCAACCCAAACACCTCTCATGTACATGTAATGCCAAAAAGCAATACCTGTAACAAGACCTGATACAGTTAAAGATGTTTTCCATTTAGAACTTACGTTATCTCTTTCAACAAAAAAGAAAACTGTTGCAGCCAATAAAGCAGCTGTAACTAGCCAAAAAGATACGCCAGTCATATCATTTGCTGCTAAATCCCCCGCAGCGAATGATGGCATAGCCATAAGTCCCGTTAACATTAATAAATATTTCATATATAACTCCTCACATATATATAAGCCTAAATTGGCTATTTATTTTAAATACGAGCCTTAATAATAGAAAACAAAATATAACTATGCAAGGGGATTCTACAAATAAGTAATTACTAAAAATTTACTAAAAGATTATTGTTTAGTATTATCTTGTTATGAAAGTTGCAATATATCCTGGTTCATTTGATCCCATCACGCTCGGCCATATGGACATAATAGATAGAGGCTGCGGCCTCTTTGATAAAATAATTGTAGCAGTTGCTCAAAGTGAATCAAAAAAACCTTTGTTCTCGCTCGATGAAAGAGTTAGGCTTGTAAAACAAATTTATAAAGAAAATACCAATGTTGAAGTTATGGGCTTTCCCCGTCAGCTTACAGTTGATTTGGCAAGAGAGCATGGTGCATGCGCAATTATTAGAGGTCTCCGCGCTGTAGCTGATTTTGAGTATGAGTTTCAACTTGCAACAATGAATAGAGCCCTTGCTCCTGATATCGAAAGCATTTTTCTAACACCCAAAGAGAGTCTAATTTATGTCTCATCCAGCCTAATAAAAGAGATATCCGATCTTAAGGGAGATGTCACGAATTTTGTTCATCCAATTGTTGAACAAGCACTTAAGGCTAAATTGGACAGAACTTAAATCTGGCAGTTATTGCAATAAAAAGTTGCTCTCTGATTTTGCACAGTTTTTATAATCTTTTCATCACAGACCAAACAGCCCTCATTTTCTCGCCCATATGCCTTTAGTTTAAATTTGAAGTAACCAGCGCTGCCATCGGCAGAATAAAAATCTTTTAGAGTAGTACCACCAACTTTGATAGCATTCTTAAGAATTTTTTTTATGCACTTAGCAAGGCTTGTACATTCATGCTCACTTAGCAGACTTGATTCCTTTAGTGGGTTTATTTTTGCTTCAAACAGACTCTCACAGGCGTAGATATTCCCAACTCCCACAACATTTTTTTGATTCATTATCAAACTTTTAATAGGTGCCCTAGATTTACTGCAAATACTAAATAAGTAAGAGCCATTAAATTTTTTTTCCAGCGGCTCTATACCAAGTTTGTTAATTAAAAAATGTGATTTAATATTTTTTGTGAGATGTATTGATCCAAACCTCCTTGGATCGTTGTAAATAATTTTTTTGTCTTCAAAAATAAACTCGACATGATCATGTTTTTTAAAATGATTAGATGCTCTATTTAATATTCTTAAGCTACCAGACATCCCAAGGTGAAGAAGTATGGAATAATTATCCGAGTTAAAAATAATATACTTTGCTCTTCTGGTTATATCATTGATTTTGAAGTTATTAATAATACTTTCAAAATTTTTATCTACCTTCCACCTTAAATTAGGATTATTTACTTTAGAAGATTCTATAACCTTTCCTTCAAATTGAGATATTGCTCTTCTGGTCGTTTCAACCTCAGGCAACTCGGGCATGGTTTAATTTAAAAGATTATTGATATTAATGATATCTTTAGGAGCTATAGTTCCGGATGCTAAGCCCAATCTTAAATTTGCTAATATATAATCATATTTGGCATTGGCTAGATTCTTTTCTGCGCTATAAAGATTTTTTTCTGCCTGCAATAAATCAACAACATTTCTTGTACCTACTTTATAACCAACCTGAGTTGCCTCAAGCGCACTAGTTGCTGATATAACTGCTTGTTTTTGAGCTGTAACATTAGCAACAAGGGTAATGACATTTGAATATTGCGATCTGACCTCTTGAATAACAGATCTTTCAGTGAATAATGTATTCTCAGTAGTTCTATCATATTGAGCATATGCTTGTTTTCTTCTTGAACTCACAGCACCTCCTTGATACAAAGGCATGCTTAGTTGAATAGAGTAATTTCTTCTACCAGTAACTGATGGCACAGGTATTCCTTGGCCGTTAATGCTAAAACCTTCATAGTTATATTGATTGGTTTCAGACTCAGATTCCGTCCCAACAATATTTATTTTTGGTAGATGATTTGAAGCTGCGCTCCTTGCACCGCTTTTGGCCGCATCTTTCCTTAAATATGCTGACTGCAATCTATAATTTTTTTTCAATGCTAGCTCAACCCATCTTTCTTTCGATGTAGGAGTCGGAGCTACAATTTCTAGATTCTCACCGAGCTCATTAACGCTAAAGACTTCTCTACCAATTAAAGCATTCAATGCTTCTCTTGCTGAAAATAAGTTTCCTTCGGTGCTAATTCTTGCTGCTTTACTTATATCAAATGCCAGCTGAGCTTCCTGAACACCAGTAATTGCAGAAAGGCCAACTTCAAATCTTTGCTGAGCCTGATCAAGCTGCTGCTTAATAGCTTTTTCCTCTGAAATAGCAGCGTTTAGATTATCAATTGCTCTCAAGACACCAAAATAGAGTTCCGCTGTTCTTAATAAGAGGTTTTGCTGTTCATAGGCAAAATCTGCTTCCGCCGCGCTAGTTAAGGCCTTTGATTGTTTATAAGAAAACCAACTATCAAGCCTTAGTAAAGGCTGGCTAATGGTTGCAGATGAAGAGAAAGAATTATAGTTCTGAGTCAATTCTTTATTTTGATAATATTCATTCCAGTTAGTGCTTCCACTTATAGAGACGCTCGGCAGTAACCCAGCCCTTCCTTGAACAACAATTTCTTTATCAGCTAAGTATGAATATTCAGCTGCTCTATACGTTGGGTCATTTTCTAAAGCTTCATTATAAATATCTAAGATATTTTCTGACGATGCAGCAGGTGAAAGTAGTAAGCCAATGACAATCCAAAGGCATAATAAGTTGGAAGATTTTTTCATATTCATTCTAATATATTAACTCAAATTTAATGTGTGCAGTGTAAACATTTTGATAAATTTTGCAATGCCACCAGTCCTTATAATAATATTAAAAATTTACTCACTTATAAATAATATTACTAATTTCTTAGAGTAGAATATATGTAAATAGTTCAATACTAATATTAATAAGGTTTACAAAATTGTCTAACTCATACGACTCTAAAGCAATCGAGGTTCTCTCAGGTCTAGACCCTGTTAAAAAGAGACCTGGTATGTACACGGATACCAATAATCCAAATCATTTAATTCAAGAGGTTTTGGATAACTCAATTGATGAAGCGCTATCTGGACATTGTTCAGCAATCAAAGTCAGCCTCTTTAAAGATGGTTTTATACAGATTGTTGATGATGGAAGAGGGATGCCAGTTGATATTCATCCTGAGCATAAGGTCTCCGGAGTAGAGTTAATAATGTGCAAGCTTCATGCTGGAGCCAAGTTCTCAGGTGATGAATATAATTTTTCAGGAGGTCTTCATGGTGTTGGAGTCTCAGTTGTTAATGCTCTTTCAGACGAATTAGAGGTAAAAGTAAGAAGAGATTCAAAAGAGTACAGCATTTCCTTTAATAATGGAGATAAAGCTAAAGAGTTGCACCAAGTGGGAGAGGTAGGGTCAAGAAATACTGGAACAACCATAAAATTTAAACCAAACCCAAAATATTTTGAAACTATTGAAGTCCAGCTGAAACACTTGAAACACTTGCTAAAAGCTAAGGCTGTTTTGTGTCCTGGGCTAACAATCGATTTCTTTTATGAAAAAAAATCCGAAAGACAGAGGTGGTTTTATGAGGATGGTCTTAAAGGCTATCTTCTAGAATCTTCTGACGGCGCCGATCTTATTCTTAATGAATCTATTCTTTGCTCTAAGCCAAGCAATATTCAAGAGGTAGAGTTTGTTGTGAATTGGTCCCCAAGAGTTTTAAAAAATAGGCTTGATGAGACATATGTAAATTTAATCCCTACCGCTCAAGGTGGATCACACTTAAATGGTTTCAAATCTGGTCTTTTAGAGGCAGTTAAAGAATTTTGTGATTATAGAAACCTTCTTCCGAAAGGCTTAAAAATTAATGCAGAAGATGTTATTTCAAATGCTTACTTTGTTGTCTCATCAAAATTACAAAACCCACAATTTGCAGGGCAAACAAAAGAAAGGCTTGATTCAAAGGACCATATGAGCTTTGTAGCAAGTACAACAAAAGATGCTTTGAGCATATGGTTTAACACTAATACTGAGGAAGGGGAAAAAATAGCAGACTTGGCAATCTCTTCAGCACAAGCAAGAGCTAAGGCTTCAAAAGTTGTAGAAAGAAAGAAAACTTTTAAAGGCCCAGCACTCCCTGGAAAGCTTTCTGACTGCAATAGTGAAGATCTAAATGAAACAGAACTATTTCTTGTTGAGGGCGACTCTGCTGGAGGTTCAGCAAAGCAAGCAAGAGAAAGATCTTTTCAAGCGATAATGCCTTTAAGGGGAAAGATACTAAATACTTGGGATCTTGAGAGTGTTGAAATTATAAAATCTCAAGAGATAAAAAATTTATCTACAGCCATAGGTGTTATGCCTGGAAATGATGATATCTCTGGTTTGAGATACGGAAAAATCTGCATACTAGCTGATGCTGATTCAGATGGCTTGCATATTGCAACTTTACTATGTGCTTTGTTTTTAAGGCATTATAAAACTCTTGTTCAACAAGGCAGAATCTATGTATCCATGCCTCCGTTATACAGAATAGACTGTGGCAAAGAAGTGGCATACGCGCTCGATGATTTTCAGAGAGAGGAGATAGTAACCTCTTTGAAATCAAAAAAAGGAAAGCCAAAAATTAATATTCAAAGGTTTAAAGGTCTTGGAGAAATGAATCCATCTCAATTAAGAGAGACAGTAATGGATCCCCAATCCAGACAGCTAGTAAACCTATCAATTAGCTCAAGTGATGACGCAAATTCTGTTATGGATTTACTTTTAAGTAAGAAAAGAGCCCCTGATAGAAAAGAATGGCTCGAAAAGAAAGGCTCTTTAGCGGAAGTAAAATAATATGAAAAAAATAGAATCTATTAGCTTAAAAAAATACGCAGAAGACTCTTATCTTAATTATGCTATGTATGTAATTCTCGACAGAGCTTTGCCGAATATAGGAGATGGATTAAAACCAGTCCAAAGAAGGATTTTGTATGCCATGTCAGAGCTTGGACTTGATGCCGGGTCTAAATATAAAAAATCTGCTAGAACCGTTGGAGATGTAATTGGTAAGTTTCATCCTCATGGCGATGGTGCTGCATATGAAGCGATGGTGTTAATGGCACAAAACTTTTCATTTAAATATCCTTTTGTTGATGGCCAAGGAAATTGGGGCTCTCAAGATGACCCCAAGTCATTTGCGGCTATGCGATATACAGAATCTAAATTAACTAAATTTGCTAATTTATTAATAAAAGAACTTAAATCTGGAACTGTAGACTGGCAACCAAACTTTGATGGTTCTCTTTTGGAGCCAGTAATTTTTCCATCAAAGTTGCCATCTATATTGCTGAATGGAACTTCTGGTATAGCAGTAGGTATGGCGACAGATATCCCTTCTCATAATATAAATGAAGTTATAGATTCAACTGTCTATTTATTGGAAAATCCTAAAGCTGAATTAAAGGATATCTTGCAAATAGTAAAAGGCCCAGATTTCTCAAATAACTCCTCAATAATAGCTAGCCAGGAAGAGCTTAATGAAATTTATTCAACAGGTAGAGGAGGATTTAAAATCCAAGCTCAATGGGCTCAAGAAAAAAATCAAATTATAATTAACGCACTTCCATACCAGGCTTCTGGATCAAAAATTCTTGAGCAAATAGCAGACCAGATGCTTAAAAAGAAGATTCCTATGGTTGTAGATCTTACTGATGAAGGTGACCATGAGGAGCCAATAAGATTAGTAATAACCCTAAAATCTAATCGAGTAGTTGCTGAAGATGTTATGAATCATCTTTTCGCATCTACTGACCTTCAAAAAAATTATAGAGTTAATATGAATTTGATAGCCTTAAGCGGGGGGCCAAAAGTATTCTCTTTAATAGAGTTGTTAAAGGAATGGATCACTTTTAGGAAAGAAACTGTTGTCAGAAGGCTTGAGCATAGGCTTGATCAAGTGAATGATAGGCTGCATATTTTAGAAGGCCTGCTCGCCGTCTATTTAAATATCGATGAAGTTATTAAAATTATTAGAGAGTCTGATAAACCTAAGCAAGAGATTATTTCAAAATTTAATCTTTCTGAAATTCAAGCAAATGCAATTCTTGATATAAAGCTCAGGCAACTTGCAAAACTTGAGCAGATTAAGCTTGAGGATGAAAGAGAGATTTTATCCAAAGAGCAAGATGAAATTGAAACTGTTCTATCTTCAAAGGCAAGACTAAAAACTTTAATTAAAAAAGAGCTAATTGAGATTAAGGATGAGTTTGGTGAGGAGAGAGTCTCTCCAATAAAAGATTCCTCAAATGCAAAAATATTTTCTGAAGAAGAGACATTAGTTACTGAACCAATAACAGTTGTTTTATCAAAGGCAGGGTGGATTAGAAGCGCTAAAGGCCATGAAATTGATCCCTCCTCTTTAGGCTATAGAGGAGAAGATAAACTTCAAGATTTTTCTAGAGGTAAAAGCAATCAAATTTCAGTATTTATGGACTCTAGCGGCAAAGTATTTTCGTTACCAAGTCACTCATTGCCATCTGCAAGAGGGATGGGTGAGCCAATCTCAGGTAGAGTCACTGCAGAATCTGGTGTGAGTTTTATATCATCATTTGTCGGAGACCCAGAAGATAAGTATATTTTTACCAATTCTGCTGGGTATGGGTATATTTCAGAATTTAGCAATACAGTATCCAATAAGAAAACTGGCAAGGCTTTCATGAAGGTTCCGGATGGTGCCAGTCTATTAAAGGCTCAAAAATTGAAATCTGGGCATAAGTACATAGCAGCAGTATCAAATATTGGAAAACTGCTTATTTTTGAAATTGATGAGCTTCCAATTTTACCAAAAGGGAAAGGGAACAAAATTATCAACATCCCAACTGCAAAATTTAAATCTAAAGATGAATTCATGATTGATATTCAATTACTTGCCGAGGACAGCAATCTTGTTGTTCATTATGGGAGCAAGTCTAGGTCACTGCCGTATAAAGATTGGCAACACTACATTTCTTCTAGAGCCAAAAGAGGCAATATATTGGCAGGACATCTTAAGCGAGTAGAGGCTATTTCAGAAGAGGAAAAAATTAAAGACTCTGAATCTGAGTAAGAGTCTTTTCAAATATGAACATAGATTTCCTTATAAGCACATCCTCAATTATAAGGCTTGGTGAGAACCTGACTGTATCAATATTTGCCTTCAAAATCATAAGCCCATTTTGATGGCTTTTTGCAATAAGTTCGTCAACCTGTATATTTGAATCCTTTGAAAAGGTAACGCTCAACCAAAGTCCTTTAGATTTAACCTCACTAAATACATTTAAGTTGTTATTAATATCTTTGAGGAGGTCTAAGAATAACTCCTCTTTCTTTTTCACCCTGTTAAGAAAAGACTTTTTTGAAATAATATCTATAACTTTTTCTCCAACAGCACAGGCAATAGGATTACCTCCAAAGGTGCTACCATGCAGCCCTGGAGCCATAAAAGATGACACTTCATCAGTAGTTATAATCCCACCTAAAGGTAAGCCATTAGCAATACCTTTGGCAAAGCAGACGATATCTGGTTTAATTTTAAACTGCTCATAAGCAAACAAGCTTCCAGTTCTGCCTACTCCTGATTGAACTTCATCAATAATTATTAAAGCATTGTGTTTCTTTGCTAATTTTTTTAGCCCAGCAATAAATTTAGTACTTGCAGATGTTATGCCAGATTGCCACTGGACAACCTCAAGAATAATTGCAGAAGTATTGTCTGAAACAACTTTTTCTAAGTCTATAGTTGAATTGTATTCATGACTTTTTATCCCTTTTGGTAAGGGTCCAAAGCCATCATCAAGGGCCTTTGAATGAGCAAGAGTTATCCCCATCAAGGTTCGCCCATGAAATGAAGTTGTAAAGGATACTATCTCATTTTTCTTTGAATGAAATTTTTTTGTTGAGTACTTACGAGCTGTCTTAACTGCTGCCTCTATAGCTTCAGCCCCTGAGTTAGAAAAAAATACTTTATCTCCAAAAGTATTTTTACATAGCCTGTTTGCCAGCCTTACCGATGGCTCATTTATGTAAAGGTTTGATAAATGCCACAGATTTTTTGTCTGTTTGGAAACAATACTATTTAATTCTGAATTGCTATGACCAAGACTTGTAACCGCAATACCTGCAGTAAGATCGATAAACTTATTTCCATCTGTATCCCAGACATGTGAACCCTTTGCTTTTTTTACAACAAATTCTGCAGGCATATAAAATGGCATTATATAATGATCATATTTATTAATTATTTTCATATATTTATTGTAACGTGGTTATTGTTAAAACAATTAGTGAAGACAGCTATTTAATAGATGTTAGTCCAAACTCGTCCTTGAATGGAATTGCGAGAATTATATTTTTGTTAAGTATTTCTATAGTTTGCATTGGGATCGCGACAGTATTTTTCTTGCTTGGAGCAGTATTAATACTGCCTTTTGCTGGACTTGAGATAGCAATTTTATTAACAGCATTTTACCTAAACTTTAATTGGAGCCGCCAAAAGCAAAAAATTTTTATATCCCAAGATTTAGTTTTAATTCAAAAGGGTAGAAAAAAAATAGAATATAGTTGGCAAGAATTTAGAACATTTACTTCCTTTCGTGTGGATAAGAAATCTGACGAAATTACAAAGCTATGTTTCAGATCAAAAGGTAAAGATATAGAGGTGGCTGAGTTTTTAAATCAAGATGATAAAAAAGTCTTACAAGATGAAATTAGCAGTATCGTCAATAAGCTTAACGACTAAATATCCCAAGCCTCTAGTTTCTTTTTTACAAGCTCAAGCTTCAATTTTTTTATCTCAGGCAGACCATTCTTAAAAGCGGTCTTAGCCTCGCCTTGGATAAGAGGTTGAAGATACTCGACCCCCTTTTTAGTAATACCAAAACCATTCTTTGTTATGAAGTTTTTTGGCAATTTTTTTTCAAGATTTGCTATTTTTGATAAAGGTGCAGGCTCAATTGACCAACTATAAGATTTCGTTGGCAATCTCTTAATTACAGGCATTGTCCCGTTCATCCCCTCAACTGCATATTTTACAGCATACCTTCCAACAGCCTGTGCATGTTCTAAGTCAGTTTGCGACGCTATATGTCTTGCACTCCTTTGAAGATAGTCAGCTACAGCCCAATGATTTTTCATTTTAAGGTTCTTAGAGACTAAGTTAGATATAAATGGTGCCACTCCTCCAAGTTGGGCATGCCCAAATGCATCCTTTGTATCAGACTCAGCAAGGAAATTCCCTCTATAATTTCTGACACCTTCAGACACAACGACAACACAATAACCTTCATTTTTAACATAACCCCTGACCTCATCCAAAAACCTTTTTTGATTAAAAGTTATTTCAGGAAGAAGGATAATATGCGGAGCACTTTGATGTTCACTTCTTGCCAAAACACTTGATGCTGCCATCCATCCTGCATGCCTTCCCATAACCTCTAGAATAAAAACTTTTGTAGACGATTCAGACATTGACTGAACATCCAAGGATCCTTCCAAGGTTGAGGTAGCAATATATTTTGCAGCGGAACCAAACCCTGGACATGAATCTGTTATAACTAAGTCGTTATCAACAGTTTTAGGAATAGCTATACAAGTAAGTTCATACCCCATCTCTTTACTTATTTTTGAAACCTTTAAAGCCGTATCTGCTGAGTCATTGCCGCCATTATAGAAAAAATAGCCAATATTATGAGCTTTAAAAACTTCTATTAGCCTTTTGTACTGATCAATGTCAGTTTTAATATCCTTTAACTTATATCTACAAGACCCAAAAACACCTCCGGGTCTATAATTGAGTGATTCAATTACAGCAGAAGTTTCCTTTGATGTATCAATAAGATCTTCACGCAAAGCGCCCAAGATCCCGTTTTTACCCGCAAAAACTTTACCAATTTTATTTTTATGATTTTTAGCCTCAAGAAGAAGGGCGCCAGCTGTTGCATTTATAACTGCAGTAACACCACCAGATTGAGCATAAAAAGCATTTTTTTTCATAAAATAGACCTTTACATTTAAAATTTAAAACATCCAAAGTATTATAACCATTATGAGAATACATATTCTAGGCATTTGCGGAACCTTCATGGGAGGTATTGCTCATATCTTAAAAGACTCAGGTCATCATATTTCGGGCTCTGATATGCAGTTCTATCCACCCATGTCAGATCAGCTTCAGGATTCTGGGATAGAGCTTATATCTGGATATGAAGCATCATCGTTACCAGATGCGGATCTTTATATAATTGGAAATGCACTTTCTAGAGGCAATGAATCCATTGAGTTCATTCTTGAGAATAAACTTCCTTTTAAATCTGGTCCTGAAATACTTGGAGAAATGTTAGCTAAAAAAAACGTTATTGCAGTATCTGGCACTCATGGCAAGACAACAACTTCATACATGTTGTGTCATATTTTCTTATCTCAAGGAAGAGATATAGGCTATCTTGTTGGAGGAATTTCTAGCTCAACTGATAAATCTGCATATCTTGGAAGTGATCCTGTTTTTGTTGTTGAGGCCGATGAGTATGATTCAGCTTTTTTTGATAAGAGATCTAAATTCATACATTACAAACCATCCACTTTAATTATTAACAATATTGAATTTGATCATGCAGATATCTTTAGAGATATTGAAGATATTAAAAAGCAATTTCATCACCTGATCAAGACTATACCTAGCTCAGGAAATATTATTTTTTATAATGACAATGAAAATACTTCTGACGTCATAGGTCGCGGCATATGGTCAAATGAAGTGCCTATAAATAATGGCAATATAAAGCTAGATTCACAAAATAAATGCCTCAAAATTTCAGATAAAGAATTTTACCTTGGTGACCTTCCTTTAATTGGCGATCATAATCTTCAAAATTACTCATCTGCAATACTTGGAGCATATAAAAATGGTATTTCAGTTGAAGCATCTATAGCAAGTCTTATGAATTTTAAAGGTGTAAAAAGGAGGCTGGAGCTTAAAGGCGAATACAATAATGTTAAAATTTTTGACGACTTTGCTCATCATCCAACTGCTATAAAATATACCGCAGATGCACTCTATAACCACTTCAAAGATAAAAAAATCTTTGCCATTGTTGAGCTTGGCTCTAACACAATGTCCGGAGGTTTCCACGGCGATGATATTTTTGACGCCTCAAAAGCTTTGGCAAAAACTATATGGATTGATCATAAGGACAGCGTGATGAATGAAAGTTATAAAAATGAAATATTTGATTCGCTTGATGGAGCAATAAAGTTCACAAAAAGCTGTATTGAGCAATATGATATTATTTTAATTATGACTAATAAGGATAGTTCTAAAATCTATAACCCATTAATTGCACATCTTGAAAAAAACTAACGTACCAGTATTCCCTTTAAAGTCTGTTGCTCTTCCAGGTAGCATTCAATCACTTCAAATCTTTGAACCAAGATACATCAACATGATTAAAGAGTCTTTGAAATCAAACAAAGGCTTTGTTATTGCTTTTTTTGATGAAGGAAATGTAAAAAATAACATATTGATCTCTAAAAAAGGATCCTATGTAAAAATTATTGACTTCAATAATTTACCAAATGGATTGTTGGGAATAACAGTTAAATCAGAGCATAAAGTTTCAATTAATAACATATGCCAGCTTGAAGATGGTTTAAATATCGCAGACGTTGAAGCTATGGTTGACCCTGAAGTTGATGACCAGGCTATTCTTGCTGAATATCCAGAATTTATAAATATCCTTACTCAAATAATGAAACACCCAAAGGTTCTTGAGATGCCTATTGAGGTCGACTTTAATTCAGCAGATTCAATTGCATATCATCTTGGAGGTTTAATACCCATAACCTCAGAAGAAAAGCAAAGCTTATTAGAGGCATTTGATGCATCTCAACGTTTTGCTATTTTGTCAAAATGTATTGAAAGAATGAACGACCAATAAGTTTTTCAATCAAGTTTTATTTTATCAACATTGGATTTAATTCTTATCCAATTAATACCTTTTCTTACTGCCTTAATTGTTATTATTTTCTTCTCTAAATCGAATTTTTTTGGGTAATCACTCATCATTAAACCAACAAGTATCATTAGGATGCCTTGGCCAGGCAAAACTAAAGCCACTAACCCCATAATAATAAAAACGTAACCAATAATGTTTTTAAAGACTATATAAATTATCCACAATAATATAGAACGATTTTTTAGTGCAGAAACCCTTTTTTTATTAATAAAGTAATCTGACGGAATAGCTAGGATGAATAGCCTTAAACCAACTATGCTAAATACAAAAACAAGAATGGAAACAATGCCAGCATAGAAAAAAATATAACTATTATTCTCTAACCATGCATACAAAAAATTTAAACCATAAATTTCCAAATTTACTTATCTTTTTAATTGAATTTAATTTAGTATATCTTAAGATTACATAAATTATATATAACCAGCTTTGCCAAAAAATAAAATCATAAACGTTTGCTTAGAATCTTTAGAAAATAGTAAGGCTCTTGATATATTGTCGCTTGATATTGAAGGAATATCATCATTTGCAGATAAAATTATAATAGCCACAGCAAACTCAAACAGGCATGCAAAATCTATTTCTAATAAGCTTATTGAAGAGGTTAAAGATAATAATTTTGAGATACTTGGAAGCGAAGGGAGTGCAGATTCTGGCTGGATACTTGTCGACTGTGGTTCAGTAGTAATTAACCTTATGCGACCTGAAACTAGGGAGTTTTATGATTTAGAGGGGCTATGGGGAGAGAATACCTTGCTCTCAACTAACTCCTGAATGGTTTTTAATATAATTAGCGTATCTAATAAATTATCTAAATGGGAATCAGAGGGGATAGACTCTTATAAAAAACAGCTCCCAAATAATCTTTCTTTAAGATTTGACATCATTAAAGGACAGCAACACCCTAAAAGATCAATTTCTGAGATTAAATCTTTGGAATCAAAATTAATTTCCTCAAAAATAAAACAGGGCTCATTTACTATAGCTTTTGATTTAAATGGCAAGGAGCTTGATAGTATTGAATTTAGCAAGCTCATCAAAGAATGTTCCGAAAAAAATAAAATAACAAATTTTCTTATTGGGGGTTCGTTTGGTTTATCGCAAGAAGTAATTAGCTCGTCGAATGCCTCAATTTCAATTTCAAAGATGACCTTCCCGCATCGGCTTTTTAAAGTATTATTAGTCGAGCAAATTTATAGATCTTTCTCAATTTTAAATAACTCCCCTTATCATAAATGATTGGTATTGAAGATAGGTTTATTGAGAAAAGAATTTTTAAAAGCAGACTAATTCTTATCTATCTTTTTTTTGGCATTTTATTCTCAGCCTTTATTTATCGCACCTACACCCTTCAAGTTTATAGTTATTCAAGTTATGAGCTTGCATCAATAAAAAACAAAACAAGATCACTTTTAGTCCAACCTAAAAGAGGTATTATTTACGATAGAAATGGGAATATTTTAATCAATAATGTTCCTAGTCATGACTTAATAATTCAGCCCGCACAAATAAAAAACATTAGTAAATACCTTGATAGATTGAATGATATTATTTTGATTAATAAGGAAGAGCGAGAGTATGTTTTAGAACGATTTGAGAATAGGTCAATTTATAACAGAGAACTTGCTGTCAAGAGGGGCTTGTCAGATGAAGAGATAGCAAGATTTGAAGTAAGGAGCTATCTTTTTCCCGAGGCTGTAATTGATAAAAGGTATAGAAGAGAAAGCGAGTACCCTCATTTATTTTCACATGTGCTTGGTTTTGTTGGCGGTGCAGAAAATGAGAATATGTCTGATATTCTTAATAAACAAGGCAAGGCGCTAGGAGAAACATTATTTACATATGCAAATGGATATTTAATTGGAAAAACAGGAATTGAGAATACATATGATGACTCCCTGAGAGGGGTTTTTGGCGAAAAGATTTTTGAGGTAGATGCCAAAGGGAAGCTTCTTAAGGAAATAGATTTTATTGAACCTAAAGATGGTATAGATACATTTACATCCCTTGATTTAGATGCTCAAAAGGTTGCTTTTGAAGCCATGGCTGGAAGGAAAGGTGCAGTTGTAGTTGTTGAAATAGAGTCAGGTGCAATCATCACCTATTTAAGCTCACCGACATTTTCAATTAATCAGATATCAAATGGCATATCCTCAGCAAATTTCGAAAAGCTTATAAATGATAAGGATAAGCCTTTTTTTGATAGAGTTTCCCAGGGTCGTTATTCACCAGCATCTACAATAAAACCTGCGATTGGACTCTATGGGCTAGAGAATAAAATTATAAATTGGGATTACACAATTGATGATCCTGGCTTTTTTGTTTTACCTGAAGATCAGAGAATATACCGAGGTTGGAAAAAAGGTGGTCATGGGACAATAAATCTTGAGAGTGCATTGATAGAAAGCTCAAACACTTTCTTTTTTTCATTAGCATATCAATCAGAAATAAATGATCTCATTGAACATTTAGCAAATTTTGGCTTTGGAAAAAATATTTGTGTAGACTGTTTCAATCCTGGCAAGGGCTTGTTGCCAAGCCCACAATGGAAAATGAATAACTTAAATTTTGGATGGTTTAAAGGCGACTCAGTTAACTTGGGTGTCGGCCAGGGTTATTTGAGTGCAACCCCAGCTCAACTAGCTTTTTATAGCGCATTTATTAGTAACAAGGGCTCATTAGAAAAATTATCTTTAATTAATAACAATATAGAGAAGGATACTTTAGTATTGCCAGCATCTAATATTACCAATAAAGATTGGGATAGAATTCATAAGAGCATGATAGGTGTGATTGAAAACCCAAAAGGTACCGCAAAAAGATTAAAAAACTTAAAGTCTTATAATATTGCTGCAAAATCTGGCACTGTTGAATTAGTTAGTCTCGATAGTAAAGAAGATTACGAACTTGTAAGACAAGATATTTCGAAAAGAGACCATGGTATTATGATTGCATTTGCACCAATGCCTAATCCAAAATATGCAATTAGTGTTGTTATTGAAAATGCCGAAAGCGGCGGATCTGTTGCTGGCCCAGTTGCAGTTAAAGTTCTCAACTCACTAATAACAGAATGAAGCAAGCATCATTTAAAAGATTTACTATTTTTTTTGATCAACATCTATTTATCTCTATTACTTTATTATCCGTAATGGGATTATTTTTTTTATATAGCGCATCACAAGGCAATATTAATGTGGTTATGAAACAAGCAATATTTGTAGGCTTCGGTATTTTTTTGATGTTTATATTGAGCCAACCAGATCCGGATATTTACAAGATATTATCTTTAGTTTTTTTAGTAACCTCTTTGCTATTAGTTTTAATAACAATTCTTTTTGCTAAAGAAATTAACGGAGCGAAGCGATGGTTGGATTTAGGAATTTTCACTCTTCAACCTTCTGAGTTAGTCAAAATAGCACTACCCATATATCTTGCTTCATATTTATTTGAAAAACCTATTCCTATAGATATACGGAATACTTTTAAAAGCCTTTCAATTATTGGTATTTGTTTTTTTCTTATTGCTCGTCAACCAGATTTAGGCACAAGCTTAGTTGTTTCAATGGCAGGTATTTATATTTTATTTTTTGCCGGCCTTAGTTGGAAATTTATAGGGTCGTCTGTTTTAGTCTTTCTTATATCGCTTCCGTTTTTATGGAATAATTTTCTTCAGCCTTTTCAACAGCAAAGGATATTAACATCTCTTGATCCAAGTGCTGACCCTTTTGGAAGTGGATGGAATATTACACAGTCTAAAATTGCCATAGGTTCAGGAGGAATTTCTGGAAAAGGTTTTGAGGCAGGTTCGCAGTCTCATCTTGACTTTTTACCTGAGACAGAAACAGACTTTATTTTTGCAGTTATAGCAGAAGAGTTTGGCTTTATTGGAGTGTGCATACTTCTGTCTGTGTACATGTTTATACTTTTAAGATGTATGTATTTAGCTTTTAATGCTCGAGATAGGTTTTGTAGATTAACAATTGGGGGTCTTAGTTTGGTATTTGCTTCCACCTTATTCATAAACTTGGCAATGGTTACCGGATTGATCCCAGTAGTTGGAATGCCCTTACCATTTATAAGCAAAGGTGGGTCATCTTTGTTATCATTTTATATAGCTTTTGGGATTATAATCTCAATGGCTTCTCATAAAAAACTAATGCAACGATGAATAAATTTTTTACAATAATAACCCTTTTCTTTTCAGCCAATAGCACTGCAAATTATTTAGATCATCCAGACGCAAATGATCTTGTGGAGGAGCTTGTCAACCTCCATAATTTTGAAAAAAGCTATGTTGAAGAAATAATTTCTAATGCCAAGAAAAAGCAAAAAATATTAGATGATATGTCTAGCCCGGCTGAATTTACTCTTACATGGGATAGATATAAAGCAATTTTTATTGAAAACAAGAGAATTCAGAATGGTAAAATTTTTATAGAAAAAAATCTTGCGACTCTAGAAAGAGCAGAGAATGATTTTGGTGTACCTAAAGAAATCATTACAGCGATTATTGGAGTTGAAACCAGATATGGAAAAATTCAAGGAAGCCATAGAGTGATAGATAGTCTTTTCACTTTAGGCCTCGATTATCCAAGGCGCTCAAAGTTTTTTAGGAGTGAATTGATTAATTTTTTTCTTCTAACTAGAGAGAACAACCTAGATATTTTACAAATCAAAGGATCATATGCTGGTGCCATGGGCTACGGTCAGTTTATTTCATCAAGCTATAGATCTTATGCGATTGATTACGATGATGATGGTGTTGCTGACTTATTTGGCTCGGTTGATGATGCAATTGGGAGCGTTGCAAATTATCTTGTTAAGAGAGGCGGTTGGAAGAGGGATGGTCAGATAATTCAGGAAGTAAAGCTAAACACACCAAGACTTACTTACACTCCAAACTCTGCTTCCAGTAAATTCATTCCTCTATTATTTTCTGAGGGAGAGGATATGCATTATATTGTTAAGAGCGGTGACACTTTATCAGATATAGCCTTGCAAAATAATTTATCAACTAAGAGTCTTGCTAAGTTAAACAATTTAAAAAATGAAAATAAATTATTTGCAGGCCAAAAAATCTTAGTAAGAAAGAAAAAAGATTTATATTTCATCGGAGATGATAATTTTATTGCAATTACGAAATATAATATTAGCCACTTTTACGCAATGGCAGTATATTACTTATCAGAAGAGCTAAAAACATGAAAAAATTACTTTTAACATCAATAATACTATTTTCCTCAATAGCAGAGTCGCAAAGCTTTGTTCCAGACTCGCCACCTCTGAACGTAAAAAGCTATATATTGCTTGAGCCAAATACCGGAACTGTAATTGCTGAATTTAATTCTGAAAATCCAATTGAACCAGCAAGTATGACAAAAATCATGACTAGCTACGTTGTTGCCGATCAAATATCCAATGGTTTAATATCATTGGAGGATGATGTTTTGATTAGCGAGAAGGCATGGAAGATGCAAGGTTCAAAAACTTTCATTGAGGCTGGCAAAAGAGTCAAAGTATCAGACTTGCTTAAAGGAATAATGATCCAGTCAGGAAATGATGCTTCTGTAGCAATAGCTGAATATGCAGGAGGCACCGAAGAGGGCTTTGTGGACTTAATGAATGCTTACGCAGCATCACTTGGTATGAATAATACACTCTTCCAAAACGCAACCGGGCTGCCAAGCGAAAATCACTTTTCATCAGCGAAAGATTTAGCCAATTTAACATCAAACTATATTAATAAATTCCCAGAAGAATATGCTTTATATAAGCAAAAGCAATTCACATTCAACAATATAAAACAGCTGAATAGAAATAAATTATTATGGCGCGATGAGTCAGCTGATGGTGTTAAAACAGGCCACACAGATGCAGCCGGTTACTGTTTGGTAGGGTCTGCAAAAAGGGGTGGAATGCGACTCATAACTGTTGTTGCTGGAAGCAGCTCAGATAAGGATAGATTTTCTGACACCCAGAGATTATTAGAGTATGGCTTCAGGTTTTTTGCAACTCAAAAAGTAATTTCCGCTGACCAGCAACTTAAAGAAATTGCAGTTTGGGGTGGCTTGGCTGATTCGTTGAAAATAGGAGTTATTGAAGATATTTCCTTAACATTACCGAGAACCTCTTTTAAAGATCTTCAAATAAACTACAAGCATAAAAATAATGTCCAAGCACCTATAAAAAAAGGAAAGCTTATTGGCTCACTGGAAATAGTAAGTGGTGATAAAGTAGTTTACGCAGAGGATTTAGTTGCATTGGAAAGCATTGATTCTAAAGGTTTTTTTGGAAGGGTATGGTCTAAGTTTGTTCTTTGGATAATGGGCCTTTTCGGATTAAATGATAATGGATCAAATTAACGCCGTCTATCAGGGCAATTTCGATTCTTTAGATAATATTCAAGTTTCACCGCTCAGCAGAGCTTATACCTTCTCAGATAGCATATATGAAGTTATACCTTTTTTTAGAGGGGTTGCCATTGGCTATAACGAACATCTTGCAAGACTTCAAAGAAGTGCAAATGCTATAGATATTGATGTAGACCAGTCTTTAGTTTCAAAAGAAGTATCACAACTCATTGAATCTTGTGACTATGAAAACGGATATGTTTACTATCAAGTATCTCGAGGGGTAGATCAAATTAGAAATCATATTTATAACAATAATATTGAGATTGAATATTTTGGGTATGTAAAAAATCATGGTTTTGAAGATCAAAAATTTAAAGTTCTAGTTTGCGATGATATAAGGTGGGGAAGATGTGATATTAAATCAACTTCTCTTCTTGCGAATACTATGATGATGAATCAAGCGCATCAAAAAGGCTGTAATGAAATTATTATGCATAAATTTGGATATATTACTGAGGCGGGAGCCTCAAATATTTTCTTTATTTATAAAGATAAGGTTTGTACGCCAAAGTTGAATAATAATATTCTTCCAGGCATAACAAGAAGCATGTCGATTGATATTTTTAAAAAAAATGGTATTGGTGTTATAGAGGACGACTTCAGTATTGATATTTTATCTCAAGCTTCTAAAATTTGGCTGACTAGTTCAACCAAGGGGATGGCAGAGATATATGATATTGACAACCTGAAACATTGTATTAGCAATGAGAATGCTCTTTTTAAAAAATGCAAACTAGCATTTAATAAATCTTTTTTTAACCTCTAGCCAACTCCATAATCAAATCATTTAGTCTTTCCCAAAAATTTGCTTTATTGATTCCCTTATTTGATAGATCTAGTTGAAATACTTTTCTTTGAAATCCAATCATATCCTTGAGTTCAAATTTAGACATTAGAGCTCTATAGTCACCAACTTTGTTATTCCACACACCTAATTTAATTAGGGCAGCATCAGGTCTTGATGACTGCATTGCAGATGTTGCATTATTAATAATTTTACCTACTACCCAAACCAATAGCGCTGCATAATGGCTCTCAAGCTCTTTAATTGAGTTTACTATTCTAATTGCGCCTTTCACATCACCTTTTATAATCCTATCCTCTAATTCAAATGGCATAAATTCAGCCTGATCTTTCATGGAACTATTGCTGCAGCTATTTTCGGGAGAGCTCATTAATTTAAGCAGCTTTATTTCATTTTGCTGAGCAACAAGATTGCCAGAGCTCAGTGCAGAAATCTTATTTACAAGTTCTGATTTTTTTGAGCTTTCTATAAAACTAAGTTGTTGTTTTAACCAAATTTTTTCTTCAAAGGATTTAAGTTTTTTAGATTCAATAATAAGAGCAATTTCATCTAATTTTTTAACCCATTTTAAAGAGTTGCTGACCTTATCAACATGTGAGTCAATAATGATAGCAATATCATCTCTTGTCTTTAAATGGTTCATATCTACTATTGATTGTATTGACTCAGGTATTTTCCCTTTAGTATGTGATATTTCTATTATTATTTTTGATGCAAAGAGTGACCCTCCAACATTTTCAGCAATAACTTTATCTAAGCGGTCAATTTCTTTATCTTGAACCATTTTTTTTTCAACAAAGCCTTTGTCAGCAAGATAGACTTTTATATCGTCTTTAGCATTATTTTTTAGAACTATCTCAGGCCCGAAGAGAAAAAATATATTAAGCCCTTTGTTAATATATTTTTGATATGAAAGGCCGTCACATTTCAATTAAATTTACCTCAAGCATTATTTGCTCAATCAAACTGTCTTCCATTTGATCCTTTAGCAGCTTTACTGCCTCGTTTTGTGAAAAAGGATTTAGTTCATTTGTCTTATATCTTTTTATTGTCACAAAATTTTTAGTTTTAATAATGCCATTTTCTGAACTTATTGAAACATCTATACTAAGCTTTAGCTCACCCTCAAGAGACCTGATTGCGACTCCTCCAAATACTTCATATTTTTTAAAATCATAGCTGCTTACAGATACTTCCAATTTACTAGATTCCTCATGATTAGGTATAGCAAGCAGTTTTGCTTTAAAGTCCTTTGGCAAATCTTGAGAAATATTGTAATTTATTTTTATATTTGTCTTTTGAAGCGGCATATAGCCACATCCATATATGATTATTAATAATAGTGGAAAAATGAATATGTATTTTTGTTTTGAAAACATCATTAGATATTCTATATCACAAAATTAATAATTTTCTCTTTGATATAAATAACTTTTCTTATAGTTTGATTTTCTAAATTAGCTTTAATATTTTCAACCTCTTTTGCAGCACTTTCAACTTCTTCTTGTGATAAATTTTTGTCAATTTCAATCCTGCCTCTAACTTTTCCGTTGACTTGAATTACAAGTTGAAAGCTTTCCGCCTCCATAAGAGTCCTATCTGGAGCAGGCCAAGAAGTATCAATATTCCCAAGCATGCCAACTGTAAAATTATTCCATAAAAACTCTGAAAGATGCGGTGCTATTGGATGAATTGCTTTGAGGATAAATATAATTGTCTCATTTAAGCAAAATATTTCAGATTCACTTGCCTGATCTCCCTTAAATGATTCAGGTATTGAATTAAAAAGTTCCATAATAGCCGCAATTGCAGTATTGAATGAATGCCTATTTTCGTAGTCATTCATAATTTTATTTAATGAAAAATGCGCCTTCCTTCTTAAATTTTTCTCATCTTTATTCAAGGTCTGGGGCTCATTAATTAACTCATATTTTCGACCATTAACCAAGTACCACAATTTTTTAAGAAATCTTGATGAGCCTTCCACCGAGGCTTCAGACCATTCTAGGCTTTGCTCTGGTGGGGAAGTGAACATCATATAGAGCCTCACAGTGTCTGCCCCATATTTGTCGATGTATGATTGAGGATCAACTGTATTTCCTTTAGATTTTGACATCTTGGCACCATCTTTTAAGACCATGCCTTGAGTTAATAACTTTTTAAATGGCTCATCACCATCGACAAGACCAAGATCTCTTAGGGCCTTGTGAAGGAATCTTGAATAAAGCAAATGAAGAATTGCATGTTCAATACCTCCAATATACAAATCAACAGGTAGCCAGTAATTTGAGTTTTTATCGAATACCTCATCATCATTGTCAGCAGAAGGAAACCTTGCGTAATACCATGAGGAATCCATAAATGTATCAAAGGTATCTGTCTCTCTTTTATATCCTATTTTAGAGTTAATAAAATCATCATTTTGGCTCAGTGGAATTGGTCCCGATCCTTCAGGAAGTTTTGGAAGTTCAACAGGTAGCTCACTTTCATCCACAAGAGATGGAGCACCATCTTTATATAAAACTGGTATAGGACATCCCCAGTACCTTTGCCTACTTACACCCCAATCTCTGAGTCTAAATTGAACTAAACCCTCTCCAAGATCACTGCTTTTAAGCTCTTCAATAATTTTTGAAATAGCTTCTTCTGATTCAAGACCATCATAATTTGCTGAGTTAAGAAGTTTTCCTTTCTGTAGTATAGGCAGCTCGCTAGCTTCGCCACTTATAACCTGTTTAATATCCAAATTATATTTGGAAGCAAATTCAAAGTCTCTTTGATCATGCCCAGGAACACCCATCACAACCCCAGTACCATAATCAAGAAGAACAAAATTACCTATCCACAGTGGTATTTTATTTCCTGTTAACGGGTGTATTACATTTAAACCTGTTTTAATGCCAAGCTTTTCTGCCTTTGCCATATCTGCTTCTGCAGCTTTAACTTCCTTACATTTAATCAAGAAGTCATTTACATCTGAATTATTTTTACCTAGCTCAATAGCAATTTTGTGTTGCGGCGAGATTGCTAGGAAGCTTGCGCCAAATATAGTATCAGGTCTTGTAGAAAATATAGTTAGATATTCATCAGAGTTTTCAATCTTAAACTTTATATGTGCTCCATTAGATTTACCAATCCAATTTCTCTGCATAGTTTTTACATTTTCTGGCCAGTCAAGTCCATCCAAGGAATCTAATAATTCATCTGCATAGTCTGTTATTTTGATGAACCATTGATCAATTTCTTTAATCTCAACTTGAGCACCTGATCTCCAACCTTTGCCATCTATAACCTGTTCATTTGCAAGAACGGTCTCATCTACTGGATCCCAGTTTACAAAAGATTTCTTTTTATAGACGAGCCCTTTTTCGTGAAATTTCTTAAAAAGAAGTTGTTCCCACTTATAGTATGTAGGCTCGCAAGTTCTTAATTCCTTAGACCAATCATACCCAAGACCAAGAGAATTCAATTGACCTTTCATATATTCAATATTCTGCTTAGTCCATTCTGAAGGGCTTACTTTATTTGCTATTGCAGCATTTTCGGCTGGCAACCCAAATGCGTCCCATCCCATCGGTTGAAATACATTAAATCCCTGCATTTTTTTATACCTAGATATAACATCGCCAATTGTATAGTTCCTAACATGACCCATATGCAATTTGCCAGAAGGGTAAGGAAACATTGATAAACAATAAAATTTCTCTCTATCGTCTGGAACAGATTTAAAACGCTCTTCATCTTTCCATATCTTTTGGATAGACCTTTCAATTTTAGATGGATTGTATTCACTCATAGTTATTGGGCAAAAACTCTCTTTCAAGATAATTAATAGTGTGTTTATTTTCCTTAAAAGTTTCATCATTTAGCACGTCTTGATGAAGAGAGTGATTTGTTTTTATTCCTTGAACAAAGAATTCATCAAGTGCACTCAACATTCTTTTTATTGCAGACTCTCTAGTATTTGCAAGCGTTATTATTTTTGACAATAGTGAGTCATAGTATGGAGGCACTCTATATCCTCCATAAATGTGTGAATCGTACCTAATACCAAATCCACCAGGTGTATGCATCTTAGTAATCAATCCAGGAGATGGTTGGAAAGTTCTTGGATCTTCAGCATTTATCCTGCACTCAATAGCATGCCCTTTAAAATTTATTTCACTTTGGTCTAACTCAATCTCCATTCCTAAAGCTATTCTTAATTGTGCTTTAACAAGATCATACCCTGTTATCATTTCTGTAACTGGATGTTCTACTTGAATGCGGGTATTCATTTCAATAAAGTAAAATTCCTCATTTTCATAAAGAAACTCTATAGTCCCAACTCCTTCGTATTTAATTTCTTTGCATAGCTCTACACAAGCATTAAGTGTTTGTTGAAGGGACTTCTCATTTACATCAAGCGCCGGAGCTTCTTCAATAATTTTTTGATGCTTCCTCTGCATACTGCAATCTCTTGTGCCTAAATGTATTGCCTCACCCATTCCATCACCAACAATTTGAACCTCAACATGCCTCGGGTTTTCAATAAATTTCTCTAGGTACACAGTCCCATTGCCAAATGCATTAAGCGCCTCTTGAATAGTGACCTCCAGAGAATTAAACAATTCAGATTCATCTCTCACCATCCTCATTCCTCTTCCACCACCACCCGCTGTGGCTTTGATCATGATTGGATATCCTATTCGATTAACGATTTTTGATAGCTCTGATTTATCGTCAGGCAGATCGCCTTTATACCCAGGAACAATTTGAATCCCTGATTTTTCAGCCAGTGTCTTAGCGGTAATCTTGTCTCCCATTTTTCTTATAATGTCTGAACTTGGGCCAATAAATTTAAAGCCACTCTTTTCACACATTTCTGCAAAATTAGGATCCTCTGCAAGGAACCCGTATCCTGGATATATAGCATTTGCCTCAGTTAATTCAGCCGCAGACAGGATAGACGCAACATTTAAATAACTTAATGTTGGGGAGGCTGGGCCGATACAAACAGTCTCATCTGCAAATTTTAAATGCTTTAGATCCTTATCAGCATTTGAGTAAACTGCAACGGTTTGTAAGCCCAATTCTTTACATGCCCTCATGGCACGCAGGGCTATCTCTCCTCTATTAGCAATGAGAATTTTATAAGACATTTTATTCTATTGTTATTATGTGTTGATCAAACTCAATTGGGTCGCCATCTTCAGCATTTATAGCAGTTATTTTGCCACTATATTCAGATTTAATTTCATTCATCATTTTCATAGCTTCAACAATGCACAAAACATCACCCACCTCTACTGAATCACCAACTTTTATGAATGGATCTTTGTCAGGTCCAGGCCTCCTATAAAAAGTTCCAACTATAGGTGACTTCACTGCGTGGCCAGTTACAGTTTCCGCTTGGTGAGCTTGTTGTTGAGGTGCGACTTGAACATCTGCAATGGTTTGGTTGCTTATAGGAGTAGCTGCTACAAATTGTGAGGCTCCACCTCTTGTAATCCTAACAGACTCATCTCCTTGGCCTACCTCTATTTCAGTGAGATCTGATTCTTGCAGCATCTCTATTAGTTTTTTTATTTTTCTTATATCCATAATTATTACTTAAATTTTAAAATTGCATCAAGGAGTGCATATTCATACCCAGCAGCCCCAAGCCCACATATTACACCAGTTGCTTTGTCCGAGAAATACGAATGATGCCTAAATTCTTCCCTAGAAAATATATTTGAAATATGCACTTCATAAAAAGGAATGCCTACAGCAAGCAGAGCATCTCTTATTGCAATACTTGTATGCGTAAAAGCTCCTGGGTTTATAATGATCGAATCAATACTTCCATCAATATATTTTTGTATTTCATCAACTATCTCATGCTCAGCGTTACTTTGAAAAAAACTAATTTCACTACTGTGCATTTGAGCTAGGTCAGCAAGGTTATTTTCAATTTTATCAAGATCAATATCACCGTAGTGATTATTTTCTCTTTTACCGAGAAGATTTAAATTTGGCCCATTAACAACTAATATTTTCATATTTTTAGATTTTAACAGATTTTAAAATAATTTTTCAAGAACTTATAAGATTATATCGGACAGTTTTAATTTTTGTAATGGGTAGCAAAAACCTGATTCTGAACATCCTTGAAAGTATACCAAGATACTATCGATATTTAAGTCTTTCTCTAATTCAAAACGAAGGGAAAGTTGCCCTTTAAATATCTGAGTGTTTCCAAAATATTCATCACTGAAAGTCGATTCATTTGAGCTTAAAATTTTGAAGTTATATATGTTATTTGGATCACTGAGCTTAAATGATTTTTTATACATGTAGTAACCATTTTTTATGGACCAACTGATATCTACAATATTATTTTTTTTAAAACCTGAAATAGCAAAAGCCTCAGATGCATTTAAAATAACTTCGTCCTGATCAAGAAAGGCATTTGCATAGCTTGCTTGAGCTATAAGGATAGCTGCCAAAATAATCTTTAATGCTTTAAACATCTCAAAATAATAAACTTTGTATCATATAAAAGGAAGAAAATTTATGATTAAAAGTTTAAAGTAGTATCTATGTTTAAAAAAATAATTTTAAATTTTTTCTTCTTTTTACCAGCCTGGTTTTTTGAGTTTATTGGAATTTTTAACAAGACTATTTCACGTGGGCATATATTAGACTCTCAAACTAAAATTTTTCTTAATTTCATACCAACTAAAGATCTAGATGAAATCGTAAATATTGATATTCCAAGAATTAGATCATCTTATGAATCAAGAGCTAGTTTTATATCTACTGTGCCAAAGCCAGTGCAAAGTGTTTTGTTTGAAGACATTCAAATAAAACAATCCAATTTAAGGATGAGGAAATATTCACCATGTAAATCACATACTAATAAATCAATTTTATATTTTCACGGAGGAGGGTACGCGTTTGGAAGCATTGAAACGCATCATGAGCTTTTAATGTATTACTCTGCTTATTTGGGGGCTGAAATCTATTCGCTAGGATACTCATTATCGCCAGAAAATAAATTTCCTGTTGCATTAGCAGACGCCATGACATCATACGAATGGCTATTAAATTCAGGGGTTTTGCCAAAAAATATAAGCCTGTGTGGAGATAGTGCAGGCGGACACCTTGCTGCATCTTTGTCATACAAGTTAAGCCAGGACGATTTGCCACTTCCAGATAGCCAGTTACTTATATATCCAATGATTAGCCCGGGTTGTGAAACAGAATCATTTAAGCTCTATGAGTCCAATTATTTTTTGACCGCCTCAAACATGCGATGGATATGGAAAAAATTGTCTGACAATAATATGAACAATAACAACCCCTGCTTTGATCTTTTAGGAGGAGTTTTTCAAAAGGATAAATTTCCAAAATCCATTATTGTCACTGCTGGATTCGATCCGTTGTGTGATGAAGCAGAGAAATATGCCTACCTATTACATCAAAAACATATTAATATTCACCAACTGCATTACCCGTCATTAATTCATGGCTTTGCTTCTATGAGTAAACTAAAGAGAGCAAAATTAGCAGTAGATAATTTTTTAGATGAATATAAGAAAATATTATGAGTAAAATTTTAAAGGTTAAAGACCTCAGTATTAGTTTTGAGGTAAGAGATAAAAGTTTCCTAGCGGTTGATGGAATTAGCTTTGATATTGAAAGAAATCAAACCCTAGCTCTTGTGGGTGAATCAGGCTCAGGAAAGTCTGTAACGGCAATGTCAATTCTTCAATTGCTTCCAAGACCACAGGCTTCTTACTCAAAGGCTTCCTCAATTCTTTTTAATGATAAGGAGGTTATAGACGCACCTAATAGTGAGCTTATTAAGATACGTGGCAATATTATTTCTATGGTCTTTCAAGAGCCAATGACATCTCTAAACCCTTATCATAGAGTAGGTAATCAAATTACAGAATCAATCCTTCTTCATTCAAAAAAAACTAAAATTGAGGCCGACAATGAAGCTAAAAAATTAATGAGATTAGTTGAAATTGATGATGTTGATAGAAGGTTTACAGCATATCCACATGAGTTATCTGGAGGCCAAAGGCAGAGAATAATGATTGCAATGGCCCTTGTTAATAAGCCTGATCTTTTGATTGCAGATGAGCCAACTACTGCGCTTGATGTAACAATACAAGCCCAGATATTAGACTTGATGACCAAGCTTCAAAAAGAGCTTGGAATGTCAATTCTTTTTATTACACATGATCTTGGATTAGTGGAAAAGTTCTCTGATGAAGTTTGTGTTATGAAAGACGGGAAGATTGTTGAAAAGGGAAATACGAAAACTGTATTTGAAAATCCTAAGCATGAATATACTCAAAAATTATTAGATGCAGAGCCACAGCCAAAAGAAAATTTTTCAACAAATGATTTATCTTTATTAGAAATACAAAAATTAAATGTTTTTTATAATATACCTTCCTCAAATCCTTTTAAAAAGGAATCTTTTCATGCTGTAAAAGATATATCTTTTTCGATTAAAGAAAATTCAACCATTGGCCTTGTGGGCGAATCAGGATCTGGAAAATCAACCCTTGGAAGAGCTATTGCAAACTTAATACCCTATGAAGGCAATATTATTTACGATGGCAAGGATATTGGTAAAAACACATCACAACAAACAAAAAAATTAAAAAAAGATATTCAAATTATCTTCCAAGATCCTTATGGTTCACTTTCGCCAAGGATGACAATTGGAGAGATAGTTGGCGAAGGTTTGGGAGTCCACTTCGCTTTCTCCAAAGAAGAGAAGAATAAAAAAATTGATAAGGTGTTAAATGATGTGGGTATAAGCCCGTCTGATAAGTCTAAGTATCCTCATGAGTTTTCAGGAGGCCAAAGGCAAAGAATTGCTATAGCGCGATCACTTATAATGAGTCCAGCATTTATGATCTTAGATGAGCCTACATCGGCATTAGACCGCTCCATTCAAATACAGGTCATAAAACTCCTTAAAGACTTGCAAAATGAATACTCTCTAACGTATCTATTTATTAGCCATGACTTGAAAGTTATTAGGTCAATGTCAGACACTATTTTTGTAATGAAGCAAGGAAGAATTATTGAAGCTGGGCCATCTAAAGATGTTTTTGATTCTCCAAAAGAAGAGTATACAAAAAGGCTGCTGAATGCTGCCTTAAGTTATGCATCAGGCTAGATATTATGAATAGAAAGTACTCAAAAGATTTAGTTGATGGACCAAATCAATCCGCTTCAAGATCAATGCTCAGAGGAGTGGGCTTCACTTCCGAAGATTTTAAAAAACCTCTTGTTGGAATTGCATCAACAGGAGCGAAAGTAACACCTTGTAATATGCATATAAATGAATTGGCAGAGGTCGTAGAGACTGCCGTAAATAGCGCAGATGGAAAAGGAGTTTTATTTAATACCATAACAGTATCAGATGGTATTTCTATGGGAACTCAAGGGATGAAGTATTCATTAGTCTCAAGAGAGGTCATTGCAGATTCAATCGAAACAGTAGTTGGATGCCTTGGTTACGATGGCGTTATATCTATTGGGGGTTGTGATAAAAATATGCCTGGCTGCATTATTGGGATGGCAAGATTAAATCGCCCATCTATTTTTGTATATGGAGGCTCTATTAAACCAAGTAGTGAGAATACTGACTACGTTACAGTGTGCGAGAAAACAGGTGAATTTTCGAAGGGCGATCTTCCTGAGCATGAGCTGATCCATGTAGAAAAAATTTCTGTTAAAGGCCCGGGCTCATGTGGCGGGATGTATACCGCTAATACGATGGCATCTGCAGTAGAGGCTTTGGGAATGAGCTTGCCTGGAAGCAGCAGCCAAGATGCTATATCGAGCGATAAAAAATCTGATTGTAGAGACGCAGGCAAAGCAATTCTAAATTTACTAAACCATGATATTAAGCCTTCAGATATTATGACAAAAGAGGCTTTTGAAAATGCTATTGCTGTTGTTATAGCTCTTGGCGGCTCAACAAATGCAGTTCTGCATATAATAGCTATGGCTGATGCTATTGGGGTTGAAATCTGCCTTGACGACTTCACAAGGATAGGCAAAAAAACACCCGTATTAGCTGATTTAAAACCTTTTGGAAAGCACTTCATGTCCGAGCTAAATGCTACAGGTGGCATTCAGCCTTTAATGAAAATGATGCTTGAAAAAGGTATCTTAAATGGAGATTGCATTACTGTAACTGGCAAAACTCTTGGAGAAAATCTTGAAAATGTTAAGCCATATAAAAATAACGATATTATTAGAGCTTTTAGCAACCCAATAAAAGAAAATAGTCATCTAAGAATACTTTATGGCAATCTTGCTAAGGACGGAGCTGTTGCAAAAATAACTGGCAAAGAAGGCACATCATTTACTGGATCCGCAAGAGTGTTTAATTCAGAAGAAGAAGGGGTTGAAGCGATCCTATCAAAAAACATAAAAGCAGGCGATGTTGTAGTTATAAGATATGAGGGTCCCAAGGGAGGGCCTGGTATGAGAGAGATGCTTAAACCTACTTCTGCAATAATGGGTCAAGGCTTAGGCGACAAAGTCGCATTTATAACTGATGGAAGATTTTCTGGTGGAACTCATGGTTTTGTTGTTGGGCATATAACTCCTGAAGCTGCTGATGGCGGGGTTATCGCTATCATTAAGGATGGTGATGGAATTACAATTGATGCTGATAATGACCAACTGACATTAAATATTAATGATGATGAAATTAACTCAAGACTTGCCTTATGGAAGAATCCAAAAACACCTCCTTCAAAAGGAGTTTTGTCAAAATATGCAAAAAGTGTAAAATCTGCAAGCCTTGGCGCTGTTACTGATTAAATATGTTAAATAGAAAATTTCCACTCACAAGATTAAGAAGACTTAGATCAAACTCTTTTATAAGAGATATTGTTGATGAAAATAAAATCACAACAGATGATCTGATACAGCCTATTTTTGTAAAAGACTCAGATGGAATTGAAGAGATTGACAAGATGCCTAATGTTTTTAGATATGGGCTGGATGTCTTAATAAAAGAAGTGTGCGAGATATGCGAACTGGGCATAAAATCCATAGCAATCTTTCCTGTAATAGATTCATCAAAGCGAGACGCAGCAGGCTCAGAGGCTTTCAACGAAAATAATTTAGCATGCTCTGCCATAAAACTTATCAAAGAACATTACCCAGATTTAATTATTATCTCTGATGTGGCTTTGGATCCTTATACAAATCATGGTCATGACGGAGTTCTTATTAATGGCTATGTAGACAATGATTCAACGGTAAGCGCTCTTGTTAAACAGGCGCTATGTCTTGCAAATGCTGGAGCAGACATTATTGCTCCATCTGACATGATGGATGGAAGAATAAAATTTATAAGAGAGGCATTAGAGGAAAGTAACTTTAAGAATACTATTATTTTGTCTTACGCAGCCAAATATAGCTCTAGCTTTTATGGTCCTTTTAGAGAGGCAGTGAAATCATCTTCCAAACTTGGCAATAGTTCTAAGTCGTCCTATCAAATGTCATCAGCAAACTCTGACGAGGCTATCCATGAGGTTGCAATGGATATTAATGAAGGTGCAGACATAGTAATGGTAAAACCAGGTATGCCCTACTTAGACATAATATCTAAGGTTAAGGAAGTATTTCAAATTCCAACATTCGCATATCAAGTTAGCGGAGAATACAGCATGCTGAAGCATGCTATTGAGAATGGCTTGTTAGATAATAAAGTTATGCTAGAATCAATTTTATGCTTCAAAAGAGCAGGCGCAGATGCAATTCTTACATATGCAGCAAAAGAAATTTCCAAGGAGTTAAACAAATAATGAGTAATGTAAATATAGTCAACCAAGATAACTTTGATACTGATGTATTAAATTCCGATAAACCTGTATTGGTTGATTTTTGGGCAGAGTGGTGCGGGCCTTGCAAACAACTAGCTCCTACAGTTCAAGAAATAGCTAACGAAAACACAGACATTATGGTTTGTAAAATGGACGTTGACTCTAACAGAGATACGGCAGTGAAATATGGTATTAGGTCGATACCAACACTAATGCTTTTTAAAAATGGTGAGGCTATTGGTACAGAAGTTGGAGCCTTGACTAAGCAGCAACTTGAAGAATTTATTACTAAAGCTAAATAAGAAGTCATTTGTTTTGCATCTTTGCTCAAAAAGATTTATGATTTTTTAAAGATCTGATTTATATATTTCCAATAATTCTCAAAAATCCAAATATAACTAATACATAGGGAAACCAAATGAACCTAACCGAAATTAAAGTTAAACCAATCAGCGAGCTCGTTGATATTGCAAAAGACCTTGGATTAGAAGATGTGGGTAGGCTTAAAAAACAAGAAATAATATTCAAGATTTTTAAATTTAAAGCTTCTGAAGGTGTTGATATATATGGTGGCGGTGTTTTAGAAATATTGAATGATGGTTTTGGTTTTTTAAGATCTCCTGAGGGCTCATATTGCGCAGGTGAAGATGATATATATGTTTCGCCTAGTCAAATAAGAAAATTTAATCTAAGAAAAGGAGATTCTGTTGCTGGAAAAATTAGAACCCCTAAAGATAAGGAAAGATACTTTGCGTTAATTCAGGTTGATACTATTAATGGTGAAGACCCAAGAAAAACAAAAAACAAGATTTTATTTGAAAACTTAACTCCATTATTTCCAAATGAAAGGCTTTCTCTTGAACAAGGTAGTGGCTCTAAAGAAGATCTTTCATCAAGAATTATTGATTTAATAGCACCTATAGGAAAGGGCCAAAGGGGTCTGATAGTTTCACCGCCAAAAGCAGGTAAAACATTAATGCTTCAGAGTATTGCTCACTCGATAAAAAGCAATAATCCTGAGGTGGAGCTTATCGTTTTATTAATAGACGAAAGGCCAGAAGAAGTTACCGAAATGTCGAGAACAGTTAAGGGCGAGGTAGTAGCTAGTACATTTGATGAGCCGCCTACGAGACATGTACAAGTAGCAAATATGGTTATAGAAAAAGCAAAAAGACTTGTTGAGCATAAGAAAGATGTTGTAATACTTTTAGACTCTATTACTCGTTTAGGAAGGGCTTATAACTCTGTTCAGCCCGCTTCAGGTAAAATTTTAAGTGGTGGTGTTGATTCAAATGCTCTTGAAAGACCAAAAAGATTTTTTGGTGCTGCAAGAAACTTAGAAGAGGGCGGAAGTCTAACGATTTTAGCTACTGCTCTGGTTGATACTGGCTCAAAAATGGATGAAGTTATTTATGAAGAATTTAAAGGTACGGGCAACATGGAGATACATTTAGAGCGAAAGATTGCTGAAAAAAGAATATATCCTGCCATTAACATTAGACGATCTGGAACTAGAAGAGAGGACTTACTTACAGCTGATGATGAACTTCAAAGAATGTGGGTCTTAAGAAAAATATTAGATGAGATGGAAGACACCCAAGGCATTCAATTTTTAATTGATAGACTTAAATCATTTAAAACAAACGATGAGTTCTTTACTTCTATGAAGTCTGGAAATGGTAAAAAGACTAGATAAAGCTTGATGCTTTTTTAAGCATTTGTAGGTCACTCGGCTCGTCTGCAATGTAAATCTTAAGACCCTCAATATTTTTTCTAGACTCTCTTAATTGCTCTAAAATTCTATTAGAAGCAACAATAAAAACTTTAGAATTTAAAATTTCTATATCTAATGACGAAACAATGAAGTCCAATGTTTTAAAATTATATACAAGAATAATTTCATCATTTCTTTCTATTTGCTTTAATGCATTCGAATTAAATACTAAGTCATAGCAATCGATTACATCTAAATTTATTAAATTATCTTTTAAATAACCCCTAGAGTTTTTGCCACAAAACAACAGACTTCTGCCTCTTTTATTTCTGATTACTTCCAATAAGCCCTCCGAATTATAAGACTGTGCAACTATTGGGTTAATTCCTCTTTTTTGCAGCTCTAAAGATGTGGCAGGACCAATTGAATAGATCTCACCCTCAAATGATTTAGAAAGATCTTCCAAATTAAGAATTTTTGAACCAAACTTTACAGCAGACTGACTGGTAAAAATAATATTATCGTAAGCTGAAATTTCATTTACATACAAATCAAATCTCTGATTATCCAAAGAACTTTCATTTGACTCTAGTGTGGACAGATGGATGTTCTTTAAATCTAACACCTGATCTTTTGCAAGGAGAATAATATTTTCTGATAAAGACAAGGGGCGAGTATTTACAATCATAAAATAAGCGACTTAGCACCTTTGCTTTTAAACAGCTCTATTAGTTTTTTCATCTCTTCACTTAAATTAGATAAATTTGTTTGTGTTTTGTGCGAAATTTCTTTTTGGCCATCTACTGAGAGTACTTTTGCAATAATATTTACCTCATTATTTTTGTATTCACATAGTATGCATATTGGAGATATACATGAGCCATCTAAAGCCTCTACAAAACTCCGCTCTGCATCAGCAAGCATCATATCGATTTCAGAATTAATAGAACTTATAACCTTATTAGCATCATTTTTTTTATTTAAACATTGAATACCAATATAGCCTTGTGAGGCCGCTGGCACCATTTCTTTTAAGCTGAACCTTTCAGAGAATTCGCATTTTATATTAAGTCTATTTAGAGCTGCATCAGCAACAACTATTGCATCAAAGCTCTCATTCTGAAGCTTGTCTAGTCTTGTTGCTATGTTCCCCCTTATTGGCTTTATATCTATATTTTTGTTTAAACTTAAAATTTGAGCTGCTCTTCTTGGGCTCGAAGTTCCAATAATGGAGCCTTTAGGCATTTCATTAAATAGAATATTATTCTTTTTTACCAATATGTCAGCATAGCTCTCTCTTTCAATTACAGCAGCCAAGGTAAACTCTTTATTCATTTTTGCTGGCATGTCCTTGAGGCTATGAACAGCGCAATCAATCTTATTTTTCAACAATGCATCTTCAAGTGTGCTGACAAACAGGCCTTTTCCTCCAATTTCATGAAGAGGCCCATCTCTCACATCACCCTCAGAAATAATAGGAACAATCTCTACATCGTAGCCAAGGGCAATAATTTTTTTCTTAACAAAGTTTGCTTGAAATAATGCCAATGCTGATTTTCTTGTCCCTATTCTTATTTTCATATTTCAATAAGCAAAGCTCTTACATCTCCAAGTTTTTTTTCCTTTATTACATTCACAGTTTTTGGTAATTCCAAATCAACGAATTTGCTATATTCGATATATATTTTACAGGATTTCTTTAGCTCATTTTTTTTTAAAATTTGCTTTAAGATCTTTTCTTCGAACCCTTTTTCAAATGGAGGATCAATGATTATTAGATCAAATTTAGATAAATCATTTTTTTGGATCCAAGAGAAAGAGTCTCTAAAAACCAATTTTGCATTATCTTGAAGATCTAGTTTAGATATATTCTTCTTTATATTTTGGTAGTGTTTCTTGTTTAACTCAATAAAAAATACCTTACTTGCACCCCTAGAAATTGCCTCTACACCCATAGAACCAGTTCCAGCAAAAAGATCCAAGCATATGTAGTTATCAGTTATATCAAATTGAATCCAGTTAAATAATATTTCTTTCAGCTTGTTAGTTGTTGGCCTTAAATTATCTCTGAAATCAAAATCAATTTTTTTACCTTTAAGCAAGCCTCCAGATATTCTTATGCTATTCATATCTTTTTGTGTAATGTTTGTGCAAAATTAATCATAAATATAATCTTTATCCAAAGTATAATTCATCCATGAGCATTCAAGATAATTTTAGGTTAGCAATGAGGAGTTATATATACTCTGTAAGTGTTCTTTCCAATAAAACAGAAGATGGAAATTGTAATGCAATTACTGTTTCATCCGTAACGTCTATATCTATGGATCCTCCAAGTCTGCTTGTGTGTATAAATAAGGACTCAAAAATACATTCTTCTCTCATAGAAGGATCAGATTTTTGTATTAACTTATTAAAGAAAGATCAACAAAACATATCAAATGTCTGTTCAAGCGAGGCTATGCATGACCAAAGATTCGATGATCCTAATTGGGATACTGAATCGGTTCCTTATCTTGCAAATGCACAGGCAAATATTTTTTGTAAAGTAGACAAACTAATCTCCTATCACACTCACACAATTGTTATAGCGCATGTAACTAAATCTACTAGTAAAGATAATATAAATACGTTAACTTATGTTGATGGGTCATATGCGTAAAATTTTTTCCGTTGGAATAACATGTTTCTTTTTAAGTGGCTGTGCAATGGCCTCAGCATCAGTTCTGCCTCAAGTATGGGGGGCATTAATAGTTGCCGGTGCTGTAACCACTGCAGTAGATACTGTTATATCAGGACCTTCCGAGAACGAAGTCGATATAGATAACATTGATTCACATTCAGACTTAAGTATTGACGGTTGTGCTGAACCAAAAGTTTCGATTTTATCTCCTCAAGATTCGTATGTTTCAAATTCAAAAAATATAAAGGTTGTATTCGGCTCAGAAAATATTGAAATTAATCCTGCTGGGTCAAGTAAAGTTCCTGATAATAAATGTTTTGTTAGTGGTCACCACCATCTTCTAGTAGATGGGGAAGCTCTCCCTTCTTTATTCATACCTTTTGATGAAACTCATATGCATTTTGGCGCAGGCCAAACAGAGGCAATTATAGAGCTAGAGCCGGGAATGCATACTTTACAGTTAATGCTAGGCTCCTCAACACATGGAGTGCAAGTTCCATTTGGCGGAATGGATATTGGTCCTATAGTTTCAGAAAAAATAACTATAGAAGTAATTAGCTCTGAATAATACCTGTTATAACTTTATCCAAATGCTCATCAAGATTAGCACCAATTAAACTAGCACTTTTTATTGGGCCATGGTCTTGTTCCGGATCCATATTATCAACAACAGCAACTTTTCTAAGTATACCAACTAGACCATGAAGCATTGACCACAAAGTAATGCATTTATATGCAATTACGTCTTCTGGATCTTGTGCAAGTTTCGAGAAACTTAACTTCATATTTTCATATGTACCATTGGCACAATCTAACAAATCTGGGTAATTTGAAAAATCACCAACAGCAGTTCCAAACATCAAATCATATGTATTGGCATTACCCAAGCCAAAGTTAATATAATTTATTCCAGTCTTAACCATATTGTCTTTAGTAACTTTCTTTGAAATATCTATATTTGTTGCAGCACTAAGTTTTTTAAAGCCCTCCATTGCAACATATGCATATAAAGATTCTTTAGTATCAAAATGCCTATAAGGTGCAGTTTGAGAAACTCCGCTCTCTTTTGCAATAGATCTCATGCTTAAAGATTCGTACCCATATTCTTCGCAAAGCCTACATGCGCACAATATTAGCTCTTGTTTAAGATTGCCGTGATGATACGATTTTGAAGATTTAGTCATATTATGGTTGAAGATCTTAACACTTTAATGTTGACACTGTAAACATATCGTTTAATATGTTGACACTGTAAACATAAAAATATAGCTTAAAAATGAAAAGTAAATTTATCTATAAAAACAATCTTAGAATGCTAGTAATTGGGGCATTAATTTTGCTGCAGCCACAGTTTATTGCTGCCCAATCTGTTGAGATTTTGGATGCTAAATTACAAAAATCATTTTTTATTAACAAAGAGTTTCCAGGAATACTTCATCCAAGCCAGCAATCAAAAATATCCTTTCAAATACCAGGAAGAGTTGCATCAGTGAATGTTGATATTGGCGATGTGGTTACACAAAATCAAATATTAGCAAAATTAGATGATAGTGAGATATCTGCTCAGTTAAAGCAGGCGAAAGCTAGATTTAATTTATCAAAGCAAATTTTGAAAAGGATAAAAGATCTTAAAATAGACGGTCATGTTTCCGACCAACAGCTTGACGAAGCTAACTCAGAATTTTTAACTGCTCAGTCACAGCTCGAATATTTCCAGGTAAAGCTTGATCAAACAAAGCTTGAAGCTCCATATGATGGTTTGATACAAGGCAGGTTTCTTGATCCTGGTTCTGTAATTAATGGCGGTGCACAAATTCTAGAAATTATCGATTCAAGATTCGTTGAAGCACATGTAACTCTTCCAATGGAATATATCAGTAAAGTTGAGCTGGGACAGATATTTAAATTCAAGGTATCGAACAAAATCTATGATGCAATTTTAAAAAGAATTGCACCTATGTCTAGCAGCGGTTCAAATTCAAAGTTAGCAATTTTTCAATTTGATAAATTTATAACACCTGGGGTTGTTGCAAAGTTACAACTTCAATTTGAAGAACAGGCAGCTGGTGTTTGGGTGCCACTAAAATCTCTTTCACAATCTGATCAAGGTCTTTGGTCGTTATATACTTTAAAAAGCAATGTAGTTACAAAAGATCTTGTAGAAATAATATATTTTGATGATAACTATGCGTATGTAAATGGAACAATCTCTAACGGAGATAAAATTATTTTGGGCGGGGCATCCAAAGTAGTTCAAGGCATGGTATTGGATTCTAAATGAAAATATTAGATATTTTTCTTGAAAGGCCTAGGGTTCTTTTTTTAACTCTAACTTTTATTCTCTTAGCTGGCATCTCATCTGCACTTTCGCTTCCTGTTCAAGAAAACCCAGAGCTTGCGCAAAGATGGGGGTCTGTAACTACAAATTTTCCAGGTGCCTCTCCTGAAAGAATAGAAACACAAATATTAGAACAGCTTGAACTTAAATTAAGAGAAGTAACAGAAATAGATGAGCTGGATTCAATAATATCTCAAGGATTTTCAACTACAGTTGTTGAGTTTAGTCAGAGCCTTGATCCTTTGTTAATTGAGCAAACGTGGTCTGAAGTGCAGGATAAAATTGATCAAGTAAAGCCACTAATTCCTCAAGGGGCCAATTTAAAACTTATTAGATCAAGCGGCCCTCCTATAACTGTTATGTATGGGGTTGAGTGGAGGGGGGAAGGCGCTTCCCCGCTTGTAATGATGTCAAGAATTGCAGATCAGTTAAAAACACAATTGAATAGCATCAATAATACCGAAAAGCTAAAAGTTTTTGGTGGCACAGATGAAGAGGTGTTGATTGAAGTTGACTCAGCGAAACTATCTTCTGCAGGTCTAACATTCACAGAGTTATCTAATATTGTTAAAAGCTTAGACTCTAAAAAGCCGATCGGTTTAATTTCCAACTCACAATCAGAATATCTATTTGCACTTAAAGATGATCTGAACAATATAAATTTAATCAAAGACATACCAGTCAAAGTTTTTGACAATAACCAAATGATTAGGCTTGGAGATATTGCTGAAGTGTCTTTGAAGCCAGTTACACCTGTTGAAGAAATAATTCTTATAGATGGCAAACAAACAATAATGGTTGCTATTTCTGGCACTATGTCTCAGAGAGTCAATGATTACGTTAATCAAGCTGATTCTGTTGTTGAAAAATTAAATAGTGAACTGCCAAGCGAGATATATATAGAAAAAATATATGATGAGTCTGCATATTCATCTGAAAAATTTACAGTATTATTTCAGAGTTTTGCTTTAGCTACATTTTTTGTATTGTCCTTTAGCTTATTTTTTTTAGGACTTCGCTCAGCCATTGTTGTAACTGCAATTTTGCCATTCTCAGTTTCACTGGTTCTTTTTGGTTGCAATATTATTGGCCTTCCATTACATCAAACTTCAATGAGTGGAATAATAATTGCCCTTGGTTTGCTTATCGATAATGGAATTATTGTTGTTGAGGACTATAAGCATAGAAGATCCTTAGCGCTTAACCCCAAAGATGCAATCAAAGCAAGTGTTAAGCATTTGGTGGCTCCATTAACAGCAGCAACTGCAACAACAGTATTTGCATTTTTACCTATAGTTACTGGGGAAGGTTCCAGTATTGAGTTTGTAGGAGGGTTAGCAAAAACTGTAATCATGTCAATCGTGTCTTCTTTGATTCTTGCACTCATCGCCGTTCCTGTAATGATGACTTATTTGGAGAAAGTAAAGTTTTTAAATAGAGGAGATATTTCAAAAGAGGGATATCACAATGAAAGAATAGTTTCATATTATAGAAATTTTCTTTCGTGGGCATATTTAAAGCCTAGAAGAGCTATTTCTTTAGCTCTACTATTTCCATTGATTGGCTTTTTAACTTTTGGATCCATTCCTAAAGATTTTTTCCCACCTCAAGATAGAGATATGTTTGAAGTAATAGTTGAAATGCCTCAAGGCACATCAACAGAAGAAACGCTTAAAAAATCTATTGATATTAGAAATCAAATTATAAACTCCGGTTTGATAGAGCTTAAGCAAGATGTTTGGTTTGTAGGAAGTCGACTCCCAAGAGTTTTGATGAATGTTGTTGGGGGTGATTCTAAAGAGGGAAATAATAACTCTGCTGAGGCAGTCCTATATGCTAAAGATTATTATCAGATGATGAGAAATCTTCCACTTTTAAGCAAGAAGTTATCAGATGACAATCCTGACATTAATATACTTGTTGATAATTTCTTCTCTGGGCCTCCTGTTTTTGCAGATATTGAATATAAGATTATTGGTAATGATAGAGATGTTTTAGCCATGTTAGGTGAAAAACTTGAACTGATAGTAAGTAAAGCCCCAAATATTATTTTGACTAAGAATGAGCTTTCTAATTATGTTACAAGTCTAGAATTTGAATTGGACTCTTCAAATATTTATTTCTCAGGAGGTGATGCAAATCTTATTACTAGCGAGCTTTCATCAGTTAGCAACGGTATAAGTGTTGGCACCATGCTTGACGGGTCTAAGGAAATTCCTATTAGAATAGTAGGTGCCGAATCAAACAGCGCAATAGATGATGCTAGATTTTTAACAGTGCCTACAAACAATGGCTCGCTTGAATATATTGATAATTTTGGTGATAGCAAAATAGTTAGAAAATCAGGGGTAATAACACGCTTTCAGAGTCAAAAACTTAATACAGTCCAGGGCTGGGTGGAAACAGGGAAGCTTCCATCTGCTACAGAAAGTTATTTGACGGAGCCAGTGAATGCATTTATTTCAAACTTACCAAAAGGCTTTTATGTTGAACAATCTGGTCAAGCAGAGAGCAGAAATCAGTCTCAATCTCAAATATACTCTTCGGCTTTATTGTATTTAATTCTCATTATCGGAGGTCTTGTTTTTGCACTTAATTCATTTAGACAAACTGCTCTCATATTATCTGTTGGTGGTTTGTGTATTGGTCTTTCATATCTTGGGCTAACAATTGGAAACCAAAACTATGGCTTTATAGCAACTATTGGTGCTGTTGGTCTGGTAGGTCTCTCAATCAATGATTCTATTATTGTGTTATCTCATATCAAAGAAGAGGCTGAAAAAAGACTGATCACTAAAGCTGAAATTACAGAGATTGTTATCCGGTCAACAAGACACATTATTACGACATCAGTTACAACAATAGGAGGTTTTGCCCCTCTAATATTTTCAAGTGTTTTCTTTAGGCCTCTTGCATGGGCAATGACAATAGGGGTTCTCGGTGCAACTCTTCTAGCGTTACTTTATATACCAGCAATGTTTATGTTTATGAATAAGATTAAGAGTTAAGACAATCTTGAGAACAATAAGATTTTTTATTCTTTTGCAATGCAATAGATTCATGAACGCTAATGCTACAAGCGGCACAGGTTAAGATTTCATTTTTAATTTTTTTTGCACTATTTTTTTTAATAAAAACATTTCTTAGCGACATAAGAAGAAAAAGAGATATAAATACTATTACCAAGGGAACAATTATAAAAATTGTTTTTAAAAACACCATTACTATTCAGGCTTTATATTCTGCAAACTATTCCAGAACCAAGAACTTTCTTCTTGCGGCTCTTCTAAATCTTTATAGTTAATTGCTATAACCTTCTTTGTATCTTCATATAGCTCTGAGTATCCTAATGCTTCATACGAAACTAGTAATATTTTTAATGCCCTAAGATTTTCGCTTGACCCCGGAATATTTTCCAATACATAGTTTGCTCTTCTAATGGAGGCAACATATGCCTTTCTTGTAATGTAGTAGTCTGCTGCAGCTAGTTCATTTCTTGCAATCATGTTTCTTAAATATATGCTTCTTTGCTTGGCATAAGGACTATATTGGCTTTCGGGAAATCTAGTTAAAAATTCTGCTAGCTCTGAGAAAGATTCCTTTGCACCTGAAATATCTCTGTTAGAGAGATCTGTACCTGTAATCCTTACTAAAAAATTTTTATCTCGTGTGTAACTAGATATGCCTTTCATAAAATATGCATAGTCAATGTTCGGATGTCTAGGATGAAGCCTTATAAATTTTTCAGCCGATGAATGAGCAGCCTCAGGTTCTGAGTTCATTAAATGCGCATAAATCAGCTCAACCTGTGCTTGCTCAGCATATTTGCCAAATGGATATCTGCTTTCTATTGTTTCTAAAGCTTCAATCGCACCAATATAATTTCCAGTAAGCATTCTTCTTTGTGCCTGGTCATAATATATTTTTTCTGGTCTCTCTATAACCTCACCTTCTGACTGACATCCAATTATCGAGATTACAGCAAGAGGCATTAGCAAAGATAATTTAAATATATTTTTGTATTCTTTCATTATTTTGATATTTTACCTTTATTATTAGTATTAAAGTTTTAAAAGTTATATTTAGATTGAAATAATTTCTATAAGTTCCAATGTCTATTACAAAAATTGTTAAAGAAGATAACAACAGAAGCAGATTAGATAAAATCGCTGCAGAAATGTTTATTGAGTATTCAAGAACCCAATTAAAAAAATGGATACTTGAAGGAAGAGTATTAGTTAATAATGAGCTCGCTAAACCGAAGGATATGGTTTTTTACCAAGATGAGATCACTATTGATCCTATTAAGGAGGAAAAAGTTTCTTGGGCACCGCAAGAGATAGCTTTTGAAATTATTGATGAGAATGAAGATTTCATTATTATCAACAAGCCTTTTGGGCTAGTCATGCATCCTGGATCTGGTTGCTTTAACGGGACTCTTGCAAACGGCCTTCTTTTCAAATACCCAGAGCTTAAACATGTGCCTAGAAGTGGAATAGTTCATCGGCTTGATAAAGATACATCAGGTGTTTTAGTTGTGGCAAGGTCAGAAGAATTCAGAAATCACTTTATTGATATGATGCAAAATAGAGAAATTGTAAAAAAATATTTAGCCATATCATCTGGATCAACCTTAGGAAGCTTTGAAATCAATGAACCCCTGGGAAGAGATAAAAAAAATAGGACTAAAATTGCTATCAGGGATGATGGAAAAGAAGCCCTTACTTTTGTAAAACTATTAGAAAATTTTGGGGGGTATTGTTTGCTAGACATACTTATCAAAACAGGTCGAACTCATCAGATTAGAGTGCACTTAGCATCTAAAAAACTACCAATTATTGGAGATGGTACATACAATCCAAGAAAAATTATTTCAAAAGATACATCAAGCGAGCTAGTTGATATCATCCGAAGCTTTCCAAGACAGGCTTTGCATGCCCATCAAATATCTTTTTTAAGTAAAAATAAAGAAGATATGATTTCATATGAAGCTCCCGTTCCTCAAGATATGCAAAATCTTATAGAAAACCTGAAAAAACTCTAAAAATGTTGTTACGTATTGCTTAAAGTGATGTAAGCTTTATTTTTTATAAATTAATTTTTGAGTTTTGAAACTATCTGGCGCAGATATGCTAATGCAAGCACTCCATGAAGAGAGTGTGGACCTTATTTTTGGTTATCCTGGTGGAGCCGCACTTCATGTTTATGATGCTGTCTTTAGACAAGATAAAATTGAACATATACTTGTTAGACATGAACAAGGCGCAACTCATGCAGCGGATGGTTATGCAAGATCAACTGGGAAACCAGGAGTAGTCTTAGTAACATCCGGTCCTGGTGCAACTAATGCAGTTACTGGAATTGCGACGGCTTTCATGGACTCTATCCCAATGGTTGTTCTTTCATGCCAAGTAGCCTCTCATTTAATTGGCACAGATGCTTTTCAGGAAACGGATATGATTGGAATATCTAGACCAATTGTTAAGCATAGTTTTTCTATTGAAAACCCTAATGAGATTCCAAGAGTTATAAAAGAAGCTTTTCATATTGCAACAACTGGGAGACAGGGGCCTGTAGTTATTGATATACCTAAGGATATGACCGCGCCCGATAAAAAATTTAATTACGACTACCCCTCTGAAGTGGACATAAGATCATACAAGCCTCCAGTTGCTCCAAGTGATAAACAAGTACAAAGAGCAGTTGATGCAATTCTAGCTTCTGAAAAACCAGTTTTATATGCGGGCGGCGGAGCTATATCTAGCAATGCGTCATCTGAATTAATAGAGCTGAATAAGATTTTAAGAGCACCAGTAACAAATACGCTTATGGGTCTTGGGGTCTATCCTGCATCTGACCCATACTTTTTAGGCATGCTTGGAATGCATGGAACTTATCAAGCAAATATGGCCATGCATAATGCAGACTTAATTATAGCAATTGGTGCAAGATTTGATGACCGTATTACCAATACACCAAGCCTTTTTGCACCCAATGCAAAAATTATACATTTAGACATTGATTACTCATCTGTATCAAAAATTATAGAAGCAAACATTGCTCTCTTTGGTGAGGTAAAGAATTCTTTAAACAAGATTATTAGTAAATTAAATGATGGTTCTAATAACCATAATCCTGAAAAATTTATTCCATGGTTAAATAAAATAGCAGAATGGAAGGCACTTCATGGCTTGAATCATGATCTGTATTTAGATCAAACTGATAATAATATGATCTTGCCACAACAGGTTGTTCAACATGTTTATCAAGAAACTGAAGGGAATGCGTTTGTGACTTCAGATGTAGGCCAACATCAAATGTTTGCAGCACAATATTACCACTTTGATGAACCAAGAAAATGGATAAATTCTGGCAGCATGGGGACAATGGGGTTTGGTTTACCAGCAGCCATGGGCGTTAAATTAGCACACCCTAAAGAAGAGGTTGTTTGTATTACTGGAGAAGGAAGTATTCAGATGTGCATTCAAGAGCTATCAACATGCTTGCAGTACAATCTACCAATTAAAATTATTAACATAAATAATGAAGCGTTGGGCATGGTAAAGCAATGGCAAGATATGAACTATGGCGGCCGTCATTCTGAGAGTACCTACCAAAACTCTCTCCCAAATTTTGTAGAGCTAGCAAGATCCTTTGGTCATGAAGGAATTAAAATTGAAAAAAACTCAGATCTAAAAGAGGGACTAAGAAAAGCATTTTCATTAAAAGATAAATTAGTATTTGTAGATATATATGTTGACCCATCTGAGCATGTATACCCAATGCTTGTGGCTCCTAATGGCAGCCTTAAAGATATATGGCTAGGTAAAGATAAAAAAGCATGAATAAAAGAAAAATACTAATTATTTTGGAAAATAAGCCAGGTGCTCTAGCTAGAGTGGTAGGGTTATTTCACCAGAGGGGATATAACATAGCTAGCCTTCATGTTGATGCTGTTGAAGATGTATCGCAATATTCTTGGCTAGAAAATAATCTTTCTATAAACCTAAAGCCTAATGAGGTTTCTGAGATGACTATATCCACGACAGTTAGTGATACTTTGCTAACTCAAATTTTAAGACAAATAAATAAACTTATTGATGTTCTCTATGCAGAGGAAAAGATATAAAAAAATTAAAGGAAAACTTATGAAAATTTATTATGAAGAAGATGCAAATATAGACATTATTAAAAATATGAATGTTTCAATAATAGGCTATGGCTCACAAGGGCATGCTCATGCAAATAATTTACATGACTCTGGAGTAAATATTACTGTTGGCCTCAGAGAAGGATCTTCATCATGGGCTAAAGCTGAAGAGGCTGGTTTAAAAGTTGCAAATGTTTCTGATTCAGTTCAAGGCGCCGACCTAGTTATGATATTGACGCCAGATGAGTTTCAAGCTGCTATTTACAATAATGAAATCAAACCAAACCTAAAAGAAGATGCAATACTTGCATTTGCTCATGGCTTCAATGTTCATTTTAAAAAAATAACACCTGAAAAAGGCCATAGCGTAATAATGATTGCACCAAAAGGTCCTGGGCATACTGTTCGAAGTACATATGAAAATGGTGGTGGAGTTCCATCTTTAATAGCCATTTATGAGGATGCTACTTCCGATAAAAGTTTTAATGCTAAGGATGTAGCCCTTTCATATGCAAAAGCAAATGGTGGGACAAGAGCTGGTGTTCTTGAAACATCTTTTAAAGAAGAAACGGAAACAGATCTATTTGGAGAGCAGGCAGTTTTGTGCGGTGGAATTACAGCTCTTATCAAAGCAGGATATGAAACGCTCGTTGAGGCTGGTTATAGTCCTGAGATGGCATATTTTGAATGTTTGCATGAAACAAAATTAATTACAGATTTAATTCAAGAAGGCGGTATAGCTAATATGCATTATTCAATATCTAATACTGCTGAATATGGTGATTACTTAAGTGGACCAAAAGTTATAACATCTGATACCAAGGAAGCAATGAAAGGAATTTTAGAAAATATCCAATCTGGAAATTTTGCAGATGATTTCTTAAATGATTGTCGTCAGAGTAATGATGGTTCAGGTGGACCATTCATGAAATCAAGCCGAGAAGCTACCAAGAATCACCCTATAGAGCTTGTAGGAAGCGAGCTTAGATCTAAGATGAAATTCTTAAATACAAAGAAATTAGTAGATAAGCAAAAAAATTAAAAAAAAAGGTATCTTCTTTAGAATAACTTAGTTAGAATACGCGTCCGTCCTTGAGACGGTTGTTCTTTAAAAATATTTGGTTACTCGTGTGGGTGTTCAAAATACGAGAAA